>Ga0265292_1000719_pt1 | contig 39195 bp, 38 predicted proteins | sample Munlanlewell296A_FD_189080 | JGI IMG/M metagenome (GOLD analysis project Ga0265292, IMG submission 189080) | Leachate microbial communities from a municipal landfill in Southern Ontario, Canada - Leachate well 296A | ecosystem: Engineered > Solid waste > Landfill > Unclassified | place: Canada... | reverse complement strand
GCATCTCAGGAAAAATGAAATTCGTTCGACTTGCATGCCTTATCCACGCCGCCAGCGTTCATCCTGAGCTAGGATCAAACTCTAACTAAAAGTTAATTAGAACGAAACAAAACAAAAAACAGCAATGTATTTTTGTATTACTTGGTCCTAGCTCTTGGAATTCAAAAAAAATAAACAAGCTTGCACTTGTTCTCAAAAACTATTCTTTTTTCAAAGAGAGTTAAATTAAAACGTCATTCCATATAAGGAAAGACGCCAGAAACAAGTATATATGAAGAGTATTAGCAAGTCAAGCATAAAAATACCCTCCAAAATATATATTTTGGAGGGTATTTTTGATTTCTATTCTATTTCTTTACTTTCTTTGGTTTCTTCTTTTCTTTTCTATGTCCATCACCTTTTGCCATAATTATATCTTGTTTAGGTTAATAATATTTAATTATATCACAGATTTATAGTAGAATAGTATTTATGGCAACAAAGATAATATATTTCGTACGGCACGGAGAGACTATTCTAAATGCTCAAAATGTAAGACAAGGGCCGGATGGATCTTTAAGTGAAAAAGGCAGAGCTCAAGCTTTAGCTACAGCATTGAGATTTCCGAAACATAAAGGACATCCTCAAATTATAATAGCAAGCCCATATCAGCGTACGAAAGAAACGGCAGAGATTATTGCTAAAGAATTAAAAATGTCAGTAAAATATTCTGATCTTTTAGTAGAAAGAAAAAATCCTTCTGAAATAATCGGTCACTCCGGACAGGAAAAACAAGTTCGAGAAATAATAGACCGCATTGATAAAAGTTATCATGCTGATAATTTAAGATACTCAGATGAAGAAAATTTTGTTGATCTGAAAGAAAGAGCAAAAAAAGCATTAACTTATATTTCCAAAAGATGGAAAAAAAGAATCATTATCGTCACTCACGGTATCTTTTTGAAAATGATAATTTCTTATATGCTCTACGGAGACAAGCTGACAGCTTCAGAATATAATAATCTGAGTTATTTTAATCCAATAAACAATGCCAGTATGGCTATCTGTTCATACACCACTCATTGGTTCAAGAAGAGCGAATGGAAGCTCATCACTTGGAATGATTTGGGGTAGATTATCTTTTATTAACTTTCAGTAATTCCACAACTAGCGCGACCATTTTATTTTTGTGTTTTGGATCGCTTTCGGCAATAAGAAGGGTCATAACGGTTAAACTAGTTGGATTTATATTGTACGCTCCCTTAACGCCATTTTTTCGCAAAAACCAAATAAAAGCGAAAGCTCCTGATCTTTTATTTCCATCAATAAATGGATGATTCTTCACCATAAAATAAAGCAGATGTGCTGCTTTTTCTTCAAGTGTTTGATAAACATCATTTCCACCAAAAGACTGCATAACATTACCAACAATACCCTCAACATTTCCTGCTTCTCTTTGAAAAGCAAAAATGTCAGTTGCTTCAGCTTTTTTAATTAACTCATTTTTTAATTCAAAAATTGCTTGCAATAGTTCATTACCAGCAAGTTTAATTTTCTTTTTTGTAACTCCAGTTTTTACAAGCGTGTCTTTATCATACGCATCTATCTTTGCCCATGTAGTTGAATACTCTTTTACGAGGTCAAGAATAGTTTTTGGATCAAGCGTGATATGAGCAGGTAACAAAGTTTGAATATCGGCAATATTTTTTAAAAACTGATCATAATTTTTAATAATTATTTTTTTGTTAAGAGTATAACCTTTTATTATATGTTCTCTTAATGTTTTGGTTGCCCAAATACGAAAAGAAATAGCTCGTGCAGAATTCGTGCGGTATCCTATTGATAGAATAACGTCTAGATTATAAAACTGGACTTGATAAGTTTTCCCATCTTCGGCAGTATGTGCAAATTTTGCACATACTGATTTTTCATTAAGTTCTTTATCTTTCAGTATATTTTGTATATGTTTTGTTATTACAGACCGTTCCGCTTCAAAAACTTTAGCAATGTCTGCTTGTGTAGCCCAAATAGTCTCACGCACAAAGTCCCCTCGAAACTCAATAGCCCCATTTTTTGCTTGATAAATTATAAGATTATTTTTTACCACTATTTAATTTTACTTTATTTTCAGCTTTTATTCAATTCACCACTCATTGGTTCAAAAAAAATGAATGGAAACTTATAGTTTGGAATGATTTGGGTTAAATAAATTTTATTTGATATCAAAATATCCGTCGCTGTAATCTTCCAGAACAATTCCCGAAAATACGCCATTGAGACGGATCTTATAAGAACCTGGAGTTATTCCTGATGTGTTCCAAACATAGGATCCTTGGGTATCCGCTAAATTACTTGCAATAGTGGTCTGATACCCTCTGCTATCAACGGCATATAAGAATGTGTTGTTCGCATTTTGGATGGACACTCCATTTTTCTTCCATGCTATTGACACTGAATTACCAACCGCGTATGTCTCTCCCCCATTCGGTAAAAGAACGGTAATAGATGGAGTTGATGTATTTCCCACATTCACACTAAACGAAGTATCAGCTGTTCCGCCTCTACAGTCTGAAACATTAACTTTGACAGTGTACGTTCCAGCTGTATTCCAAGTGTGTTGAATTGCATAATTCCAGCCAGCACCAGCTTGTTTGTTTCCAGAAGTACTACAAGCACCAATCCCGACAGGAGTATTATCACCCCAGTTTGTAGACCAACTCAAGTCATCATTATCTGCATCCGTTGCGCTGAAATTAAAATTAACAGATTGACCAGCTTGAATATTCGCAAGAATTGCACTTGGTCCCATTACAGGATTATGGTTTATTGTTGTTGTGCTTCCCACATTCACACTTAAACTTGTCTTTGCGCTTTGTCCACTAGAATTTGTCACAGTAAATGTCGGTACATATGTTGCCGCCTTCCAATAACTATGCGTAAAAGTCGCTGATTGTTGAGCAGGAAGATTTGACATTGCACAAGTAGCGCCCGATGGACAGGTTATATTAATTTCTCCCCAATCAACAGAATACGAAAGATTTCCTCCACTTCTATCTGATGCGGTGACTGTCCAAGTGCCTGTCTGATTTACATTTAACGATTGTGGACCGGAAATTCCGGAAATAACAGGTGCGCTTGTTGTTCCTGTAACATTCACACTAAAGAAAGTTTCTGCTGTTCCGCCTCTACAATCCGAAACTTCAACTTCTACTGCATATGTTCCCGCTGAATTCCATATTTGTGAGACATTTTTTGTCCATCTTTGTTTTTGTTGTGAATTTGATATTGCACATGCATCTGCTCCACCTGAATTATCTCCCCAATCTATACTCCAACTCAAATCATCATTATCTGGGTCAGTAGCGCTGAAATTGAAAAAAACTTCTTTGCCTTCAATAATATTTATAGGAATAGCGATTAGATTAAGAACTGGTGATCTGTTTGTTGATATCACTCCCCCCACATTCACATTCAAACTTGTTTTTGCACTTTGACCATTAGTATTTGTCACAGTAAATGTCGGTGTATACATTCCTGCTTGTGAGTAACTGTGAGTAAAGGTGGCTGATTGTGAAGTACTTAAGGATCTATTTACCGAAGTAGAATTAGGCGAATAACTTTCATCTCCCCAATGCACGGAGTATGAAAGATTCCCTCCACTTGAATCACTTGCTTTAACTGTCCATGTCCCTTCTTGTCCGATATTTAATGATTGAGGTCCAGAGATTCCAGAGATGACCGGAGAGTTATTTTTAAAAGTAGAATCATCTTTTGAATCATCATCCGAAGAATCATCACATTCTCTTGGATAAAGTTTTTTTACAAGCGAGTTCAAATCCTCATTTTCATTTTCCGATTTAAATTTATTTACTGCTTTATCAGTAAGTTTTCCATAATATCCCGTAATTAATCCCTCAGGATAATATCCCGCATCAAGCAATGCTTTCTGCAACAGATATACTGAATTATCCTTTGACCCTATATTAAGATTTGACGACAATTTACAAGGAACTTTTCGATTTACAGAATTGTCATCCGTTTCTATTTCCACTTCGCCTTTACCACTGCAAGATTCTCCCGTTGTCGGACTATATTTTGTTGTTGAAGTACATCCAGAAGTGGTTCTTGATTCAGTAGGAACAGTAGTAGGAATTTTTGTTTCTGTTGGAGTTGAGGCACAAACGCCAGTCAAATTACTTATTTTCTCTTTAGTAATCGTTCCAACATATCCCGTAGGACTGATGCTATTAGATTTCTGAAAATCTTTAACAGCTTTTTGTGTCATTAATCCGAAGTATCCAGTCGGCTCTGAATTAAGATATCCTTGTGACTGCAAGAAATCCTGAAGGGTTGAAACTTCTCCATTTTTATTTACATCTCTGTCTCTATATCTGAGATTATTAGTAATACTCACACATTCTGACGAAGGATTAGGGTCAACATCCCCTACTTGAGCAAAAGAAAGTACCGGAACAAGAAGAAAACCGATAAGAAACAAAACTAATGTGTATTTTTTCATAATTTTTATACCAATTTAATAATAAAACCTTATAATTTGACCTTTTAATTATACATTAAAAAACACCATAAGTATACCCCCCCCCCCGACGGAAAAGCAAGAAGTTATCCACAATATCGCCTCATATGGTTAACTGTACAAAGTCTTGACTTATAATAAACGTTAGTATACACTTTATATATTAGTGGCTTCGGCCTCCGAGAAAGCTCCCGTAAGGGAGCTTTCGATTTTTAGAGTGTTTTGCAACTTTAAAATAATCTCATTAAAATCTAACTCAGAAACAGTTCCTATCTTTCTTAATAATCTTTTAGTGCTTATGGTTTTTATTTGAGATAAAACAACCCAAGATTTAATGGTTTCATGATTTAACTTAAAATAATATCTATTTCGTTTTTCTTTTGTAGAAAGTGGCAATATCCATATCATGTCGGCATTAAATTTTTTAACAATTAACATTGGCCTTTCAAAATTTTCATTTTTACCATCAGCTTCAACACCAATATTAAGCCCAGCACTACACCACCATATTTCACGAGCATAAAAAAATAATTCTTGATTTATAATTTTTTTATCTACAACTTTTTTCTCTATATTCCATTTGTCAAAATCTTTTTCCATTTTTTTATTTTTCAGTTATGGAATATCTATCCAAAATAGCCTCAAACATTAAAGGCACAACGATAGTCGCGTCAGATTCAATAACAAACATTGGTGTATGTTTTGTAAGCTTGTCCCAAGTTATTTTTTCATTGGGAGTTGCGCCTGAATATGACCCATAAGAAGTAGTGCTGTCGGAAATCTGACAAAAATATCCCCAAGGTCGGACTTCCTTTTTTAAATCGTATTTTATCGAAGGCACGACGCAAATCGGAAAATCTCCGGAAATTCCCCCACCGATTTGATAAAACCCGAGCCCTGGACCATCTTTTGAGAGTTCAATGTATTTATCGTAAAGATACATCATATACTCAACCCCTGTCTTCATAATTTTGGGACTTACCTCTCCTGCTTTACAATATCCAGCAAAAATATTTCCCAAGGTAGAATCTTCCCAACCTGGGACAACAATCGGCAACTTTTTCTTCGCAGCTTCAAGTAGCCAGCAATGTTCCGGATTACCTTCATATTTGTTTTTTAATTCATCCGACAATAAAATCTGGTAAAAATATTCATGCGGAAAAAAACGCTCACCGTTTTTTTCCGCCTCCTTCCATCTTTTTAAAATAATCGGTTCTACTACTCTAAATGCTTCTTCCTCCGGAATAGATGTATCTGTCACTCTTCGCTCTCCTCTATTTAAAATTTTTTCGTCATCTTCTTTAGTAAAATATCTATAGTCCGGATAATCTTTATAACTATTATGCGCCACTAACCTGAAAACCGATTCTTCCAAGTTTGCGCCGGTACAAGAAATTGCATGAATTTTATTTTCCTTAATCATTGGCGCGAGTGTAATACCAATTTGAGCGGAAGACATTGCTCCACCCATAGCAACTAACATTTTACCTCCATCGTCCAAATGTTTCTTGAAAGCCAGAGTCGCATCCTTAAAAACACGAGCATTAAAATTATGGAATAATGTTTGAAACAAACTTAAAATAGAAATATTATCGTTTGACATAGGTTGATTATACTATCTTGTTTTTTAGTGTGCAATATGCAATAATAGCCCCATGCAATTAGTGGCTACAATACTGCCTTACGCGCAGATAATGCTTTCTGTGGTCTTAGTGTCAGCGATACTGCTCCAACAATCAGGCGCAGGGTTAGGGGGCGCTTTGGGAGGAAGTGGTGGTGATGCTTTTCATCACACTCGTCGAGGTTTTGAAAGATTTCTTTTTTACTTATCTATTGTTTGTGGAATTCTTTTTACTTTATCCGCTTTTCTGGCTATAATAATAAAAGCGAAAAGTTAAAAACTATATTACATTAAATTTTTAGTTTTATGGAAAATTTCTATACTCGCATACGTAATTTATTGCCGTCAAAAAACGAAATTAAAAAAGCTATCTCTCATTTTTCAAAAAGAGAGTATTTTATTTTTTTTGGTTTTGTGATTATTCTTTGTATAAGCACATTAATAATACTTGGGAATATTAATAAATTTTTTATGGTAAAAGTAGCCTTAAAAGGAGGATCCATAACCGAAGGCATTGTCGGCACTCCTCGTTTTATAAATCCAGTACTCGCATTTTCTGACGCTGATCAGGATTTAGTATTACTTATTTATTCGGGATTAATGAGAAAAAGCCCTGACGGCACCCTTACCATGGATTTAGCCGAAAAATATGAAATATCAAAAGATAGTTTAACATATACTTTTACTTTAAAAGATAAAATCTATTTCCACGACGAAAAACCTATTACCACTGATGATATAGTTTTTACTGTAAATAAAATTAAGGACCCGGTAATAAAAAGTCCCAAAAAAGGAAATTGGGACGGCATTAGTGTTGAAAAAATAGACGAAAAAACAGTTAAGTTTACTTTAAAACAACCTTATGCATCATTTTTGGAAAATACAACACTTGGTATAATGCCAGCATATTTATGGAGTACTACCTCTATTGAACTTAATGACGCAAACATACAACCAATTGGATCAGGACCTTATAAAATTGGAAAAGTAAGCAAACAATCCGGAGGACTAATAGATTATTATGATTTGATTCCTTTCAAAAAATTTAATCTAGGTGAGCCATATATTAAAAAAATGACATTACGTTTTTACTCAAATGAAAATGACCAAATATCGGCGCTGGAGAAAGGAGAAGTAGATCAAATAAGCTCTATTACTCCTTCAAATGCGCAAATATTGAAAGAGGAAAATTATCGTATAGAATTTCTGACACTGCCCCGAGTATTCGGACTTTTTTTCAATCAAAGTCAAAATCAAATTTTTACCGACAAAAATATTATAAAAGCCATAGATCTTGCAATCAATAAAGATAATATCGTTCGTGATGTGCTTCTAGGGTATGGAGTTGTTATTAATGATCCGATACCACCTAATATGATTAATTATCAAAAATTAAACAAAGAAGACAATACTTCATATGAAGAAAAAATAAATAAAGCGCAAGATATTTTAAGTAAAGATGGTTGGAAAAAAGGCGTAGATGGATTTTTACAAAAAACAATAACTGGTAAAAATAAGAAAAAGACAACAACATATTTAGAATTTTCTATTTCGACAGGCAATGCTCCGGAACTTGCAAAGTCTGCTGAATTAATAAAACAAAATCTGGAAAACATTGGTATGAAAGTCAATATAAAAACTTTTGAAATTGGAAATTTAAACCAAGGAGTCATCCGTCCACGCAAATATGACGCCTTGTTTTTTGGACAGATTATAAATCATAAATCTGATCTGTTTGCTTTTTGGCATTCTTCACAAAGAAAAGATCCGGGACTTAATGTTGCAATGTATACTAATGCAAAAGTAGATAAAATATTAGAAGATGCGTTTACCACGATTGATGAACAGGCAAGAATTAAAAAATATGCTCAATTTGAAGATGAAATCAAAAAAGATATGCCGGCAGTCTTTTTATATAGTCCTGATTTCATATATGTTGTATCAAGAAATCTTCAAGGATTTTCTTTAGATCATATCATCACGTCCGGAGATAGATTTTTAAACTCATATTTATGGTATACTGAAACAGATAATGTTTGGAAAATATTTTCCAAATAAAAACTATATGAAAAAAAACAGACTGCCTTTTAGCGCTATCAGTATTGACGAGAAAAAACCAGACGTCGGACGTCAAGATTCCAGACGTCCGACGTCTAAAAAACTTATAAAAAGTTCTACTTACCAATATTCTAAAAAAAATTACGGACAATCCAGAAGCAGTAATCGTTCGTTTAGTAATAGAAATAGATACAAAGACGTAAATGAAAATAAAATTCCGCCACTGGAGAAGGGGGTAATCCGTATCATTCCACTCGGCGGAGTAGAAGAAATAGGCAAGAATATGACTGCGATAGAAATAGATGATGACATCATTATAATTGATGCCGGTATGCATTTTTCTAATGAAGAAACACCTGGAGTTGATTATGTCATTCCAAATACAACCTATCTTGAAGAACGCAAAGAAAAAATACGCGCGCTTATCGTAACACACGGACATTTAGATCATATTGGAGGCGTACCGCTTGTCCTTTCACGCATAGGTAATCCACCTGTATATTCCCGCAATCTTTCCATACTTCTTATGAGAAAGCGTCAAGCGGAATTTCCGCAATTACCAGCAATGAAAGAACATATTGTCGAGAAAGATGAAATAATAACTTGTGGCAAAATAAAAATAAAGTTTTTCGGAGTCACACATACTGTTCCTGATTCAATGGGTATCATTATAGAAACTAAAAACGGATGGATTGTCACTCCTGGTGATTATAAATTAGACCAAATAGATGGAGTTGTCACACCTGAAGAAGAAAAAGAATATTCTATCTTTGATAAAGCAAAAACACTTCTTTTAATGACTGATTCCACTAATATTGAAAATGAAGGCTTTGCATTGTCTGAAATAAAAGTACACCAAGGATTAGAAAATTTAATAAAAAGAATAAATGGACGAATAATTATTGCCGCTTTCGCTTCTCACATCACTAGATTGGCTTATATAGTAAAAATTGCTGAAGCTCTAGGTAAAAAAATAGCATTAGATGGACGTTCAATGAAAACAAACATTGAAGTAGCTATAGAAGCTAAACTTTTTCAACCTAGAAAAGGTACGATCATACCGATAGAAGAAGCAAACAATTATCCTCCAAATAAAATCGTAATTCTTATGACTGGAGCTCAAGGCGAAGAATTTGCGGCCTTGAATCGTGCAGCTAACAAATCACACACGAAATTTTCACTTCACAAAGGAGACACAATAATACTCTCTGCTTCCATTGTTCCAGGAAACGAACTTCATGTCCAAAAAATGAAAGATGGCCTGACGAGACAAGGTGTTAAAATCATTAGTTATCGCACGCCAGGTGAAGATTTCGTACATGCAACCGGACATGGTAATCAAGAAGATATAAAATGGCTTCATAAAAAAACCCATCCAAAATTTTTTATCCCAATTCATGGTTGGCATTCAATGCTTGTGCGACATAAAGAACTTGCAATGGAACTCGGCATGTCAGAAGGAAATATCGCTGTTCCAGATAATGGTTCAATTATTGAAATATCCGCTGATGGAGAAAAAATGATAATGCGCAAGGAAAAAGCTCCATCCGGACTAATGATGGTAGATGGTATTTCAATTGGCGATACGCAAGACGTTGTTATAAGGGATCGTGTTATGCTCGCAAAAGACGGAATGTTTGTCATAATAGCATTAATAGATCAAAAAACCGGGAAATTAAAAAAGTCTCCAGATTTAATATCACGCGGATTTGTATATCTAAAAGAAAATCAAGAACTTTTGCGTCAAGTGCGAATTATTATTAAAAAGGGAGTAGAAGATGTAGTGATAAGAAATCCTGCCCGACTAGAAAGTCATTCAGGTGGGAATTTAATTGATATTGATTATATAAAAGCCAATTTAGGTGAGACAGTTTCAAAATTCCTATATCAAAAAACCGCAAAAAGACCTTTGGTTATTCCTGTGGTGTTAAGCATATAAAAAACTATAAAAATCATGGAAATGAGGCACAACAGAAAAATAATATATTTGGCAGGTTTTTTATTTTCCATACCAATTGCTCTCGCCTCTTACATAAATTCAAGTTTTTTAGAAATTTATACTGGTAAAAATTATATAGGCATCGTTTATGTAATTGCTTCAATTATGACTATTTTGGGGCTGTTAAAAATGCCTAAAATTTTGACCCGTTTAGGTAATCGTTTAACAATTCTTTCATCTTGCTCATTAATATTTCTTTCGCTTATTTTACTTGCATTTGGAAATAGTTCTTTTGTTGTAATCCCTGCTTTTATTCTTTATTTTATATCAATTAATTTCGTTATTGCTTCATTGGATATTTTTATTGAAGATTTTTCAAAAAAATCTTCAATCGGTTCACTGCGAGGATTTTATTTAATGGTTATAAACCTTGCTTGGATTATTGCTCAAATGATTTCCGGTTCAATTATAAGTAAGAGTTCTTTTTCAGGCATTTATCTTTTTGGCGCAGGGTTTATGGTTCTAGTATTATTTATTTTTATTTTATTTTTACGTGATTTTAAAGATCCAGAATATAAAAAAGTTTCTGTATTAAAAACAATCAAATCTTTCATACAAAATAAAAACATTTCAAAAATATATTTAAGTCATTTAATCTTACAATTCTTTTACGCTTGGATGATAATTTATACACCAATATATTTACACGAATATTTAAATTTCGGATGGGATAAAATTGGCATTATTTTTTCAATAATGCTTATTCCGTTCGTTATACTGGATTTTCCTCTAGGTAAACTTTCAGATAAGATTGGCGAGAAAAAAATGCTTATCATAGGTTTTTCAATTATTACAGCATCTGTTTTAATAATTCCCTTAATTACAGAATCCATACTCTGGATATGGGCTTTAATACTTTTTGCTACGCGTGTCGGAGCAGCTACAATAGAAACGATGAACGAAAGTTATTTCTTCAAGATTGTAAATGAAGAAAATGCCGATGAAATCAGTTTTTTCCGCAATGCTCCTTCTGTCTCTTACATTATTGCCCCTCTTCTTGCTACTCCTATTCTTTTTTTAATTCCCTCTTTCGGGTACCTTTATTACATTTTAGGCGCAATACTGCTCGTCGGACTTTTTGTAGCTTTAAGACTAAAAGATGTAAAATAAAAAAATGAACACAGACGGAAGCAAGGCTTCCGTCTGTTTATTCTTCTGTTTTTATCTTTATCCACTCAAAAATCTCTTTCTGAAAAGATTTTTTACTCTTAAAATAATTTAAAAAATCAATTCTGTTTAAAATTTTATTCTCTGGACGTATATTTTCTAGATAATCCTGATAACTACTCCATTTATAAGAATTTAGAAATTTTTCAAGTTTTATAAAATCACTTACCTTTAATTCCTTCCATTTTGAATCAATTAATTTTAACGGATTTAAGTGAATATACGAAAATAGATATTTCGCTTGTGTATCTTTGCTTATATGTACGGATTTAAACTTACCTTCAAATAAAGAACCTGTTCTATGATATTTAGCATTAAAATATTTTGAGTAAGCAGTTAAAACCCTGTGCATAAAATCGGTAATTGCCCCACCGGACGGAAGCCTTGCTTCCGTTTTTTGTGTAATATATAAATGAAAGTGATTTGGCATCAAAACCCATGCACCTATGTTGACTATGGGTTTATCCTTTTTAAAATCCCAAGCATCTATTTTTCTTTTTACAATATCATTTTTAAAATCAATTCTTTCTTTTGAATTACAAAGATATAAAAGTTTTAAGAATCTTCCTTTGTCACCGTCATCTAAAAAAATATTTTGCTTACTATTGCCACGATTATACAAATGATAATATTCTCCTACAGTAAAATTTGTTTCTCTAATGGACATGAAATGTATTATATAAAATCCAAAAGACGGAAGCAAGGCTTCCGTCTTTGTGTCCGTTTTTTATGTTTCGAATTTTTATTATTTTTTAATTATCTTTTGCTGCTTCGAGAGTTACTTGAACATTTTTCTCAACACCCTTGTGAAGAATTTTTAGATTAATTACATCGCCAATATTTTTTTCCCTAATAAGAGAAGCTAGAGTAGTTTTATTATCCAACTTTATGCTATTAATTTCCAAAATTATATCATTCTCCACTATCCCCGCTTTATCCGCCGGACTTCCAGGAATAACAGCCAGTTCATTTTGATTTTGTCCCGCTTTGACAAGTACACCATAATCAACTGATAAATTATTTTTATCTTTCATTTCAGAATTAATTGCGACATATCTAACGCCTAAATACGGCCTTACTATTTTACCAGTAGTTTTCACTGATTCAATTGCGCTTTTGACACTATTTATTGGAAGAGCAAAACCAATATTCTGAGATCCCTGCGCTATCGCCACATTAACACCAATTACATTTCCAGAGAGATCAAGCAATGGTCCGCCAGAATTCCCAGGATTTATCGCCGCATCAGTTTGGATAACTTTATCCAGTAATTCAGTCTTACCGGAAGCATCCCCAGCAACGACTGAACGGGCAAGCCCTGAAACCACACCGACAGAAACTGTATTTCTATATTCGCCAAGGGCATTACCTATGGCAATAACACTTTGTCCGACTTGCAAGGAATCAGAATTACCCAATGAAAGGTATGGAAAGCCCCCGCCAGCTGGCGGATCAATTTTAATAAGGGCAATATCAAGCACTGGGTCACGAGCTATAACTTTCGCTATATGTTTTTTCCCGTCATTTGTAAAAACTGTATATTCAACATCTTTTTGATCAACGACATGCCTATTGGTAACAATTAACCCATCGCTTGATACAAAAAATCCTGACCCCCCGCCAATATTTTTTTTCTCTGTGCCATTTTGACGATATTGCGGAACATTGAAGAAAAAATTAGGAAACAAATCACCAAATGGATTTTGTTGTTGATTCGGATCAATATAAGTTTCGTATTTGGGAACATTTTTGCTAATAACAATAGAAATAACAGCTGGATTGGTTTTCTTAACAGCATCAACAACAAAAGATTCTTGTGAAAAAATAGATTGTTTTTCTATAATTTTTTCAGTAGTCAGTTTCCCGTCACTTCCTAAGTTATTGTTTGGATTCTGTATTTCTTGCAAATACTTTTTAGCAAAATAATCAAAAACATTTGCGCGATAATGCCAAATAAATCCCAAACCAACAGCTAAAATAATAATTAAGGAAATCAAACTAACAAAAAATACATAAATAAAGCTCTTATTTAAAAATATTTTTTTTATGATTTTTATTATATCTAAATCTTGCATATGACTTAATAAAATTACTAGTAATAATATAGAATTATATCTATCTTTTTTTATTTAGCAAGTGGTTTTTATACATTCTTTCACAATAGGGTTTTAAGCGTATAATCTTTACCAAAATACTCTTATTTTTTAAGTCTTTTTTGAGATTTTTAACATAGAATTTTTGATCGTAACCAAGAGCAATAATATCAGGCTTTTCTTTTACGATATGTAGAATATGATTTTTTATTCCAGAAAGAACTACTTTATCAGCTAACTTGGATTTTCTGACTAAAATCATTCTTTTTTTCTCATTTAAAAATGGAGATTTTCTCTTTATTTTAATTACATTTTTATCTCTTGCTATTGAAACAATTAAAAATGAATTCTTTATGAGACTTCTTGCTTGTTGAAAAAAATTAAGATGTCCTTTATGCAATCCATCAAAAGTTCCAAAAACCATTATCTTTGTTCTCATGAATTTATTGTATCATTTTTTCGTTATCCACAGTTAAAATTGACAGGATTATTGAGAAAGAATAAAATTAGTGGGTTCGTTAAAAAATTTCAGAGAAGTGATTGGGGAAACTGGTTAGATTCCAGTACAGTGCCGCTACGGTAAGCCCACGACATAATCGTCTGGGACAAGTCCGATTACCAATCATTTTTGTTTTTCCCGAGCAGGAAATCCTTCTTCATTTCTTTTTTGAAGGACCCAAAATTCTGCTCGTAGTGGAATTTTTTTTGTTTTTAGTAGAGAAAAAAATATGGCAGATTCTGAACCAACAACAGAAGATATGGGAACCAGTGAAAAAATAGAAGGAGTTTCTCCGGATATTTTTGAACCTGTTCCCCAAACTCCAGAACGCGAAATTAAAAATGAAGATGAATATCGAATAGATGGAGAAAAAAATATTGAAGATAAATATTTAAAGGAAGAAAAACAGGCAGACCCATTACTTAAATTTATATTAGAAAGCGAATCTTTAAATGCGAAAGATTGGCAAATACTACCAACTATAGAGGGTTGTAGGTTTGATATGGATAAGAATGAACTATTTGATCAAAACGGTAAGTCGGTAACAGAACTTATGAAAAACTATGAGCTTAATTCACCAACTAGCATAGAAGTACAAAGTCATTTTGACATGCTTGATCATTTTCGTAATAATCCTAATGAGCCATATAAGCTAATGGATAATGTGGAAAAAACGGAAAACGGAGAAAAAATATATAAAACTGCTTGTACAGTAGATAATGAAGGAAATGTGACATTTAAACCAATAATGTATGAAGAAAAAAAAGAGAAGGAAGGAGAAAAAGAAGAAAAGCCAATTGATAAGCCAGAAGAAAAAAAAGCTGAAGAAGAAACTTTGAATTTGGAATTAAACATAGACATAGACAAACAAGAAGAAATAAGTAAAGAAACACTTCTTGATCAATCTTTGTTAGCAGAAATCGAAGTAATTATTAATGAACAAGAAATTGAAAAAATAGAAGAAATTGTTCAAAACGAAGAAGATAACTTGGTTATCTCTGAGATTAATTTTGTTGATAAAGAACCAATAACAATAAAAGAAGAAGAAGACATTCAATCCAGCGTTATTTCTTATGAAGAATTTGCCAATAGAGATAGTGCGCGTAATGGCGAGCAGTTAGTAGAAAAAAATGTTACAGAAGAGAAAATTAATGTTGATAAAGAAAATACAATCAATGTAAACAAGGAAAAAGAAATCATAAATATATACATTTCAAAAAATGTTGAGGAGAAAAATATAGATAATGTACAAAAAATACCTACACTAGAGGATAGAATCAAGGAGTTGTTGAGAGATGAAAATGAACAAACAGAAGAAGTATTTGGACAGATACAAATGTCTCAAGCTGAAAATACTCAACAAGAACAAATTCTTGATATCAATAGAATAACAGAGATAAACCCAACAACTGAAAATGTGGCAGAAACAGAAATTATTTCACCATCTACATACACCGAAGTGAATGAATTAGCTGTTAATGAAACACCAAACCCTATAACAGAAAGATCAGTCATTTCAAATGAACAAATAGAACAAGTTATAATTAACTCAGAGGATGTAGAAAATCAAATAGAAATACACGAAACAATACAAACAGTTTATACAGAAAATATTCAAGAACAAAATACAGAACAAGTGGAACAAATTTTTGCCACCAACAAAGTGGAAGCGCATAAAGCAGAAGAAAAACCAGAAGAAATTGTTTTAACTAATGACAAAGATATTAAAGTAGTAAACACTAGAGAACAAATAAATAATACAAAAGAAAACCAAGTAGTTGCGAAAGAAGCAACACCTGAAAAAATACAAACACCCAATATTAGGACAGAAAAGGAAGTCAAAGACAATATTATACCTTTCAAGACTACAGAAATTAAAGCTGATTTAAAGAATATTGAGGTCAAAAATACAAAACCTGTTGTTACAGAGAAAATTAATACCAGTAAAGAAATAAACAGGTTGCCAAACATAAACAGAGAAAAAATTGTAACTAAAAACCAACAAGAAAAGGCATCAAAAAATAGCAGAGAAGTTATAGTATTAAATATAAACGGCAATAAAATTAACAATACTACAAGAAACGAGAAGCCAGCACCCTTAGAAATTCTGAAAACAGAAAGAAAAATTTTAACTGAAAGTGAAAAAAATAAACTATTAGATGGTCATGAAATTCTATTACAAATTCTCGGAATATCTTCAAATGTAACAAGATTAAGTACTATTGAATCAATAAACACTAAATCGTCAGTTCCAAATTCAAATCAAGAAGAACTTGAAAATAAATCAACAAAATTAATACCTAGCAGATACCAATCGAGTAATTTGAATGGGATAACATTAAAAATAGCAGTATAAAGTAAATGAAAAATTTTAAAAAAACTGAATATCATGATTTGAGAGAGGAAAATGCTTTGGATAAATTCCCAAAAATTATCGGAAGAACCGAGGAAATGGACCGATTAACTAGAATTGTAAATCGAAGCATTAATAACAATGTTATTATAGTCAGTTTAAGTGGCACGGGTAAAACAAGCCTTGTGTATGGATGGGTTAAAAATATGATTAAACAAGACAGATATAAAAACTTAGGTTTTATTCAGTTAGGTAATGAACATTTATTTAATTTTGATAGTAGTAGTGAAGAAGGAATTTACTTTAAAAATGTAATGGGCGAACTCCCTTCTTGTGTTTTATTTATTGATAATTTGGGTAGAACTGTATATGGCAATTCAAACCTTGTCCAAAACACAGCCAGATTATATCATGACGTTCTTAAAAATCCTGAAATCAAAGTAATTATCACAATGGAACCAAAAGAATATAATTGGATAGAGCGTGAATATCCGGCATTTATCAAAATGTTTGAAACAGTTAGATTGAAAAAACAGAATAATCTTGAATATATTCAAATACTACAAAGTAAAATGATACAACTCAACAAAAACCATCAAGTTATCGTTTCTTCAATAGTAATGCAAGAGATTATTTCTTATGTAGAGCGATTCCCTGCCTTGGGACAGTTACCTCAAGCGGCTATTAGCCTCTTAGATGAAGGAATTGTGCTTGCTAAATCTATGAATAAGAAAGCTTTAACAGATGAAATAATCTCAAATATCATTTCTATCAAAATAGGAATACCTAAAATGCAACTCAGTAGAAATGATATGGAAGTATTAAAAAATCTGAGCCAAACATTAAATTCCAAGATTATTAACCAAACCAAATCAGTTAATAAAATAATCCAAACACTACAAAGAGCAAAACTTGGAATAAGAAACCCCAGCAAACCGTTGGGATCATTTCTAATATTAGGACCATCGGGAGTCGGAAAGACCGAAACGGCTAAATTAATTTCTGAAATTATGTTTGGGAGAAAAGAAAGCTTTATAAGATTTGATATGTCAGAATTCGGGCAAGATCATACCGTGCAAAGATTGATAGGAGCTCCTGCCGGATATAGTGGTTATGAAAGCGGTGGCGCTCTTACAAATGCATTACAAAAAGAACCGCATTGTTTAATACTATTAGATGAAATAGAAAAAGCTCATTCAAAGATTTTTGATATTTTCTTACAAGTGCTGGATGATGGAAGATTGACATCAGGACAAAATGAGACAGTGGATGCTTGCAATTCCATAATAATGGCGACTTCTAATATAGGGGTGAGTGTAATATTGGAAGAATTTAATAAAGGAGAAGATATTATGAATGAAAAGTTTATACAAGAAAAAATGATTCCTGAATTGACAAAAATATTCAGATTAGAATTTATTAATCGTTTTGATAGCATACTCATTTTCAATCCACTAACTCTGCCTAATCTGATTGAGATAGCTAAACTTGAAATAAAGAAAGTTGAAAAAAGACTTACCAAGCATAATGTTTCGTTTGATATAAATTCCAAAGAACTTGAAGAGAAAATTAGACCGCTAGTCGACGCAAGATTTGGAGCACGCCCCGTGAAGAGATTTATTGAAGAAACGTGTGAATCTTTATTAGTAAATACATTATTAAATAATTAATAAAATCTTATGAATGATAACGAAAAATTAAAAAAAATGGAAATTTCTTTCAGTGATGGAGAAGAACAAAATGGCATAAATCAATCGCTTTCACGTGATTATGTTGACAAGATATTTCTGTTAGAAAACAAAATGCTTTTATCTATAGATAATTATATAAGTCCAGAAACAAAAAATATAATTATAGATAAAATAAGCAAGCAAAAAAATATCCTCCTTGGAATTGCCAATAACGAATTACGAATTCAAGAAAAGATTAACAATCAATCAAAATCTGTAATAGATGATAATTACTTTGATAAAAAACCTTTAAACATTAATAATATCTAAATCTTATGGATAATATAATTATTGGGACAAATAAATATCACGGCAAAACAACTATTATTAAGTATGGCGAAAAAGACAGATTGCGTCATATGTACATGGTTGGTAAAACAGGGGTAGGTAAATCTACCATTTTTCAAAATATGTGCTTGCAAGATATTGAAAACAAAAATGGAGTTTGTTTTATTGACCCGCACGGAGAATCCATAGATTGGTTGCTAAAGAATATTCCAAAAGGCAGACTTGAAGATGTAATATTATTCGATCCAAGTGATATAAACTTTCCATTCGGACTTAACATACTTGAAGCTCATTCCGAAATAGAAAAAGATTTCTTAGTTAATGAATGTATACAAATATTTTATAAATTATTTGATCCACAAAGAACAGGCATTGTTGGCCCACAATTTGAGCACTGGCTTAGAAACGCAGCGCTCACTATTATGGCAGGACCTGATGGTGGAAGTCTTGTAGAGATTCCAAAACTATTTATTGATCATGATTTTGAAATGGAAAAGAGACGACACCTCACAGACCCTCTGGTAATAGAATTCTGGACAAAACAAATGTCCAAAACATCAGATTTTCATAAAAGTGAAATGCTCAATTATTTCATGTCAAAATTTGGACAATTTATGAATAATACTCTTATGCGCAACATTATAGGACAACATAAAAGCAGTTTTGATTTTGAAAATCTAATGGATAATAAAAAGATATTATTAGTTAACCTTTCAAAAGGTAAAATTGGTGATATAAACGCTCATATGCTTGGACTAATCATATTATCAAAACTTCAAGCTGGAATACTAAAAAGAGCGCATAAAGAATCAGGTGACCGCAAGCCATTTTATCTGTATGTTGACGAGTTTCAAAATTTCACAACAGACACGTTCATTAGCATGTTGAGCGAATCACGTAAATATGGATTAGGTGTACACATAACCAATCAGTATTTGGCTCAATTACCAGAGAATATAAAGGACGCAGTTTTGGGAAATGTCGGCACAATTCTTTCTTTTGAGGTGGGAGCGGAAGACGCGGAAATTTTATCAAAAGAATTTAATCCGATGACTGTTCAGGATTTTATAAATCTGCCAAGATTTAATTTCTACATAAAACTAATGATAGACGGAAAAACAAGCAATGCGTTTTCTGGCATGAGCATTTCTCCAGAAATATCAAAATATTCTCTTGCGACGAAAGAAGCCATAGAAACATTCAATAGACTCTATTATGGGTCTCCGCGAGTCTTAGTGGACAAAACAATAAGCAAAAGTTGGTTATAAAAGCATAGAACCAACAAAAAAGGTTAGTTTATAAATTTTCTGGATAAAATCTTCAGTATTTTTTAGAACAGAGACAATACCCAAGGTAATGGAATCGCTAAGAGCATAAGAACGGCTCCAAGAAGTCCTAAATTCTTATAGAAATTTACTTGTTCCCCCATTTTATACATTGGGTCGGAAACTTTCCAATATTGATGCATCTTGAAAGTAGTAACAACTAAAAAAACAGCAAGTAAAATTATTGAGAGCTGTATATAAACTCCGAGAAGTATGCCTAAACCTCCCAAAAGCATCATCAGGCCCGTCAAAAGCACAGACGCCTTATGCATAGGCACTCCTTTGGATTGCGCATAACCTGCCAGCATATCAAGATTCTTAAAATGATTAAAACCACTCATCACAAAATAACCACCCAATAATATTCTTCCCAAAACAAATAAATATTCCATATTTTTTCAGCCTGAGGCTGATCCGCCTTTGGCGGAAAATTAAAATAATAATATCTCTATTATACTATTTTACTTCTCGGTGATGCAAATTCTTTAATCTTTCCGGCCTTTATCTCTATTTTGTCCGCTTTTCGGAGTTTTTTAATGTGAGATTTAGGTAAAATATTATAATGTTTTATTTTGTCTAATTCTTCATCTATACCCCAAAGGTTTTTTTCTTCCAGCATCCAATTTTTCTCAAAAATATTTAAATTAAGGAGTTGAGAATATTTTCGCAAAGTTTTTTTGCCGTTATCTAAAAAATATTCATGAAAATAAGACAATACCAATTCATGTATATTTTTATAAATCGGTTCGCGATATCGCAACACTGCGTGATTAGTTTTGGATAATGCTCCCCATAAACCATTCTGTTTAAATGGAGAAATGATATGGTCAAAATCTGCTTTCGTCGCCTTAAGATGCAACACAAGCGGTGGAAAACTATGTAAAGAAAGTATGTATGCTCCTAAAATAGCTCCTTCGATACAATGCGCGCTTTTTGTCCTTAAAACCATAATAGGCGACTTTAAAGTCCCCCCTTTTTCTTCAAAATTAAATTTCAATCTATTTAAAAAATCCTGCACCTTAGATGGTGTGTTCAATTTCTGCATTAAAACTTTTTCTTTTTTAGAAAAACAAAGCATTTTTAAGGTTTTAACCATTCTCTCTGTTGTAGAAATGAGCAACTAAAAGTAAAACTAAAAGAGCAAAAAATCCCGTGAGAGCTAGCATTGGAATCGATATATACCCGCCAAATTCTGAGACTAAACGTTGATAGCAAGATATACCTGAAACATCACATGGTAAATTTAAATTTTGCCCAAAATAGTAGAAAAAATTCTGATAAATAGATACAAGCAATCCCACACACACGAGGGGTAACGCATAGCGAATTACTCTTCGGTCTTTGTCCCACAAGGCAATACCAAACATAAATGCTAGAGGAAACATGAAAACTCTCTGCCACCAGCACAACACGCATGGGGGAAAACCGATAATTTCAGAATATACCAAAGGAAAGATTGAGGAGAATAAAGAAATTAAAAAACTTAATATAAGAAAATGTTTATCAATGAAATCCAAATAAAAATTCGTCTTTTTTTCTTTGGACCGAAAAAAAAGCAAAAAGAACGCAAATACGGAAAGAATCTGAAGAACAATAGCCCCCGAGCCAAGAAAAACATTTAGATAATTCACGGTAATGGAATTCATATTTTATTTAGAACTATCTTTGCTTGGCAAAATGCAGACTGTTTTTTCGGCTAATTGTTGCAAGGGAATTGCTCCAGTAAGCCTTGAGCCGTCGGCAAATTCCCAAGTCGGATAACCTTTGATATTTTTATCCGCGCAGACTTGCAATTGGCTCTGGCCATTTGCCGAAGAACATTCAACATATGGTAATAATTTTTGAGAAGAACCAAACATTTTCTTTTGCGTTTGACAATATTTGCACCAAAAAGTGCCATAAAATACCGCGCCTTTATCTTTTAAACATTGTGTAAATTCATCGTACTTGCCAGGACCAGCCGGTACACCAGGAGACCGAAGTAATACGCTTGCTATTGTTCCTAAAATTAAAAGCCCAATTATTAAAAGAAAAATATTTTTATTGGACATATGTGTTATATACTAACATATTAAAAAATTTTAGGTAGGAAAACAATCAGCCCGACGATTATGGCGGTAAATACAGACAATAATACTGCTGCGGCGGCGGCATCTTTGGTATCACGAGCAAACGGGTGATATTCCGGAGATGTTAAATCTATATCTATTTCTATAGCTGTATTAAACATTTCTGAGACTATCACAAAACCAATAGCAAAAACCAAAGCAATCCATTCAAAACTTGAAACATTAAAATAAAATCCTAAAATTATCACCGCTAACACACTGAATACAAAAATATAAAAATGGCTGGAAGTTTTATAAAAAACATGCATGCCCCTGAAAGCATTTAAGAACTTTTTGCCAATTCTCACTTCACGCCAAGCTTTGATTTCTTTTTCTGAGTCCACTTTATAATTATAACACGATTAAACTAAATTGGTTTACTTGGTGAATTTTAATCTTTTTTCCAAATACTGAAGCTGATTATTTTTCTCTCTTTCAAAAGCAAGACTTTCAAAACCATAATTCTGAATCATTTCTGAAGCGTATTTGGCCCCCAAGTAATGAGGCATTATTACAAAAGAGGCGCCATTTTTATAGAGTTCTTTGGTATCTTTTATATTGTTTGAGATTACAATAATAATTCCTTTTGGATTATGGTTACGGTAAAAGGACACTAAATCAAAATTGGTTTTAAAATCGGGAATAGTGGAAATTATAGCTTTTGCCCGAGGAACATCTATCTCCCATAAAAAATCAACATCATCCGCATCACCAAAAAAATGCGGAATATTGTTTCTCTCCAGTTTCTTTATTGAGTCTGGATTAAAATCCACCACAAAATAATTCTTTTTCATTTTTTCCGCAATATTCACAAAATCATAACCGACACGGTCATAGCCGAAAATAATCATATCCAAATTTTCTGCCACTTCTTTTTTTTCGTCTTCTATTTGCTTATGTGGCTCTAAAATGCGTAAAAGTTTTCGAAGTTTTGGATAAATTTTGTCGGCGTATAAAATAAGATAAGTGGAACCGGCAATGGTCATGATGCCAACAAGAGTGATTAAAGAAACGATTTCCTTGTTTACATAACCGAAAGAAAATCCGAGAGCCATTAAGATAAGAGAAAATTCACTAATTTGGGCAACTGTAAGACCCACTAAAAAGCCCGTACGGCTTTTGTAACCGAGTAGATTCATCAGAATGATGACAATCAGAGGATTTCCGATTAAAACAAAAAGCGAAAGAATAATGGCGGGTATGATTATATTCCCTATATCGGATAAAATTACTTGAGAACCAAGCAGTACAAAAAAGAGCAGTATGAAAAAATCTCGGAGCGGTTTCATTCTGGAACTGATTTCTAGGGAGTACGGGGAAGAAGCAATGGCCACTCCGGCGGCCAGGGCTCCTATTTCAAGTGAAAAACCAAAGTTGTAGAAAATTGCGGCCATTCCCAAGCCCCACGATAAAGAGAAAAGAAAAAGCAATTCTTGAGAGCTTGCCAAAAAAGAAAGAAGTCTCGGCAGAACATATCTACTAAGAACGTATAAAATAACAAAGAAAGCGATTCCTTTGGCAAAAAGAAAAAGAGTAATTCCAAAAGTGCTTCCGTCCGTCAAGGTAGTTGAACCTAAGATAGACACAACAAGTAAGATTATGGTCGCAAATATATCTTGTACCAAAAGAAGTCCGATTGATATTTTGCCGTATAGTTTATCCAAATCGCCTTTATCGGAGAGAAGCTTCAAAATTATAATGGTACTGCTGAAAGTAAGCGCAATACTTCCGAATAAAGACGCGATAATATTAAATCCGAGTATTTGCATAATAAAAAACCCTACGGCTGAAGTAAAAATCACTTGTCCCATTCCCGCCAGCACAGATATTTTTCCCACTTCCCGAATGATATCCAGTTTTAAACTGAGCCCGACAATAAAAAGAAGCGTGGTTATGCCGATTTTTGAAAAAAGCTCTACATAATTAACTGATTCAGTAAAATTTAAAAAATAAGGACCTACAATGATACCAGTTATGATATAGCCAACAATCAATGGCTGTTTAAGAAGCCGCATTATGAGAGAAACTGCCGTTGCAACAAAAATAATTAGTCCAATTTCTATAAAAATATCCATTTTAATTATTGATTATTTGGCAATTCACTCGTCTCGCTTTCACTTGGACGAAGCGGACAATTACTTATTTCTGATAATTTTTCCAATCCCTGTAGCCCAACATATTTTTTTCCTTTTTCATCTATCCATGTAGGATAATTTTCTATCGCTTTTTCTAAACATAAATTTGGATTTTCCGTGCATTCAACATAAGGCACATACTTGAAAGAATCTCCAAAATTCGCTTTTTCCTTTTTGCAATAAGAACACCACACAGTGCCATACATAGTTAAATTTTTAGACGCAAGACATTGGGCAAAAACGTCATATTTAGTGGAAACAACAAGCGGTTTTTCTATTGATTCAATTATCACAGTTGCAATCGTTCCCAAAATTAAAAACCCAATTATTGAAAGAAAAATATTTTTATTAGTCATCCCATTATAAATTTTAATTAATAAATTTTTTTACTATACCCCGTTTGTTGAATTTATAACGGGACAAGTAATTTTATTCCTTGCAACAATCGACAAGCTTACTCATAATGTCATCAAAAGTCATTGGTTTTTCTTTTTCCAAAGCGCCTTTAACATCTGCTGTGTTAATAATTTTCAATCTAAGTCCAAAAAATAAATTGTAAGCTTTATAGGCGAAATTAAACATTTGTTTTGCATCTTCTATCTTGCCATCTCCCTGTAATTTAGTGCCAACTTCCATAAGCCGCATCGTTGTCCCAAGCAAGTGCTTGGATATGCACCAACTTTCCGCTTCAGTCTTGTCTATCATGCGAGCTAAAAGCACTTTGCGCATTTCCCGCACTTCTTTTAACATTTCATAATATTCACTCTTGCCCGTTTTTGCCCCAGAAAAAAAGAAATGCTCTTCCAGACTTATTAAATTCATAACAGCAATGCTCAAATCTTCTTCCGTTGATAAATCAACTCCCCTATTTTCTTTTAATGAAGATATCTTTTTTTGAAGTTCTTCAAAACTCATTAATTTTGGATCAGCCATTGTTTTATTTATTTTAAGGATTCTTGATAAAGAATTTTGTTATTTATAATGAAAATATTAAAATGCCGAATGCGACAAGGATAAGAAGCAATATTACGCGAGCTTTTTTTGTCTCCAATCTGCGTAATTTATCTATCTTTTCTATCATAAACTTGTTCGTGGCAAATGCAAGTATAAGTATAAGAGGCAAAACGAAAACAAAATTATACATAATTAGATACCAAAAACCCTTCCAAAAATTAGCATAATCGTGAAGCAAGCTTAGAACAAAAAGATAAGGTCCCCCAGTGCATGGAAATTCAAATAAAGCGACCAAAGAACCTAACAGAAAAAAGGCCGGAATGGAACCCTTATTTATCACTTTTGCAAGAGTTAAATGTGTGCTTTCCGGTATTTTTAATTTAATCGGAAAACTTGGAAAAAATTCATTTGCCAAACCGATAATGCTATAAAGCAATAAAATAGATGCTCCGATTTTTGCCATTATATTCGGAATATTAAAGAAAGTAAGCGCTTGAAGAGCTCCCAATCCTATCAATGTGTAAATAATTGCAATAGCTAAAATATATACACCTCCGGATAATAAAATAAATTTTCTATTTTTGCCTAGACTGAATAAAAAAGTAATAGTCAAAAATAAAACAGATATGGCGCAAGGATTGATGCTGTCTATTAATGCCGAAACCATAATGACCGGCAGAAAACCATGCGCGCTAGCAGTTAAATAATCTGCAAACATTTCAATATAGTATCATAAAAATCACAAAAAAAACAATAAAATTAAAAAATTTTAAGAGTCGTGGGTTCCCTGTCCTTATGACTCCGAGGGCGAAGGCTTAGAAATTTTTTGTTTCAAAAATTATTTGTTAACTACTGGTATTGAATATAAATAGGTTGGGGATTTAATTTCAGTAAATCTTTTGGTGTCATTAAAACGGTGCCCAGCTCAAGAATGTCATTTTTGTAAAATAATTTAAAACCGGTAAATTGAACAGGCTCTTTATAAATAAATTGTTGATATGTATTCATTTTTTGGGCCGCTCCTCCCCAACCATCCATATTCATGACAATCTGCACTTCAGGTAATGGTTTTATTTCTTTATAGTTAGTAACCATTTTTTGCGTGTAACGATGAATAATAAATATCTTTGGAGTAAGATTATTTTCTTTAACAATTTTTGCCAAAAAATCGGCGGCAAAATTTATATCCACTGCATCATATGTGCCTACGACTTTTCCAGGCCTAATACCGTTTTTCATGGAAAATTCAGGGTCAATGCCCAAATGCACTTGCGGCATCTTGAAATATTTTTCAAGCAATGGTAATTCAGTTTGTAAATTACTAAAGCCAACTTGAATGTCCAAAAAAACAAGAGCATTGATTTTTGCTGCCATTGCTAAAACTTTGTCTATTTCTGAATACGGCATTCTGAGTCTATATTTACCATCATCTCCAGGACTGCCTTGGGCTACGACAGTAATATAATGAAGCGCTGGAATTGCTGGTGTTGACAGGTCTGCATCTTGCCACTTCTTTACTTCAGCCTCTAATTTTTGCAACATTTCACTTTCAAGATACTCTCCGAGCGCTCCCATTTTCGTTGAGTAAAAATTCCCATAATAAGCAACAACACGATTGAATGGCAAAATAGCTCCAGCATTAGGATAAACAGTTTTTACTGGCCAGAGATATGATTTTGGAGGAGGAACTGGAATTTCTTTGCCATTCTTACCTGCCCCGTTGGAAGCTATTGGCTTTCCTTCGGGGTCTTCTTCAATAGTTTTAACGGTTTTAAAAACGATAGGGTCAGGAGGATTATTGGCCAGTTCATTTATTTTCTTATCATAAGCGACAGTATCAAGTGGTGAAACAGGTGTAATTAATTTTTCTATGGATTTTGTAATTTTATTTATTCCATCTTTTCCCTCATTTATTATATTGCTGCTTAAAAATTCCGGAATTGTAAAAAATAAAATAACTATCAACAGTAAAATCACAAAAAACCAAAAGTGGGTACCTGTAAATGTACTTTTTATTTTGGAAAAAATGCCATTTTTCATTTAGAGTTGCCGTAATTATTAATAATTTCATCTATAGCACTTCCTTTTTTGTAAATTACCAAATCATCTTTGGTTTTTTCCCATGTTTTTTGTATCGCGTCCAGGATTCTCCAGGTTTCGAGAATTTCCCCGCTCGAAACAAATAAATCATGTTTCCCTTCTATAGTGGCTCTAATAACTCGCTCATAAGCATCAGATTCATGTTCAATATTAAAAATTTTTTTATCACCGTCTTTATATTTAATTACGATTTGTGTTAATTTTTGGGAAAAAGCCTTTCCGGTAGATAGAGTTATTGGTATTCCGTGCCAAGCTTTATCGTTTGACACCATATTAATAGAAACAAATGTTTCCGTCATGCTTTTAGGATTGTTTACTTCATCACGATATCCTTCATATTGTCCCCTTTTTACACATTCGCGTTCCCTAACATCACAGACAATTTCTAAGTTCTTTAACGCTTCATAACGCTTGGCTATTTTAAAAGACCTGGATAGCACTATAGCTGCCATTTCAAGAAGGTGGCTTTGCACAAAATCTTTTAGCGCTCCGGTCTTTTCATAGAAATTAACCCGACCTTCTATGTCTATTTTTTCACTAGCAATGATTTCTATTCCGGCAATTTTGTTTTTCTCCCACTTTTCGGTCACCACATTTTGCATTGATTGTTTTGCCAGATAATGATCCACTCTATAAATTTGATGCTCTGAAAAATATTGATCAACATAGTCTACTAAGCTTTGCGCAGATTGTAAATCTTTACCAAAAGGTTTTTCAAGCATTATTTTTACATTATCCCTACCAAAATCATTGCTGATTATTTTTACAACATCTGGCACAGCTTCAGGTGGAATAGCTAAATGAAAAATTTTTTCTCCATTATTTGTAATTAAATTTTTTAAATTTCCATAATCTTTTCGAGAAACATGCACAACGGTACCCACATAGTTCATGTTTTGCATATTTTTAAGCGCAGGCAATAAATAGCGCCTCGATAAGTCGCCAGAAGCACCAAAAATTATATAAGTTGGTTTATTATTCTCCATTTATTTTTTCCCGTGTATATCATGTCCGCCGAAAGCATTACGCATTGCGGCTAAAAGTTTAGTGGCAAAATTAATTTTTCCTTTTTGTGATTCTAACCTCACATCAAAAGCGGCCTGTATCGCGGGGGTTTCTATCTTCAAGTCTTTCGCCACTTCCAATGCCCAGCGCGCTTCTCCGGACTCGGCTACAAGACCATCTACCCCAGACAATTCTTCATTTTCTTTTAACACATCTCGAGAAAGTTCGTTCAACCAAGATGTCACTACACTATGATGCTGCCAAACCTCACCGGCATTATAAAGACTTATATTTTTGTACGGACCCTCTTTGAGTAGCCTATAGCCCTCCGCCAAAGACTCCATCATGCCGTATTCAATGGCATTGTGCGTCATCTTTACGAAATGCCCCGCACCACTTTCTCCGAAATGATAATAAGCTCCTTCCGGTTTGGCTAATACTTGCAATACAGGTTCTATTGTCTTGAACGATTCTTTTTCTCCTCCTGCCATCATGGCAAAACCGTTCTTATAACCCCAGATTCCGCCGCTTGTGCCTACATCAAGATAATTCGAACCCTGCGCTTTTACCCTCTTTTCTCTCTGCACAGTGAGACGAAAATCAGAATTGCCTCCGTCAATGATAATACTGTCTTTGGGCACCAAGTCGAGCCAGATATCAAGCTCCGCGTCCATACTTTGAGAAGGTAGCATCAGCCAGATGATTACTCTATCTCCGTTGAAAGATTTTACGACTTCTTCTTTGGTGTAAGCGGGTATCATCCCCAACACTCTCATTTCGTCCACAGAATCTCTGCTTCTGTTATGAGCTATGACCGTGAAATTTCCTTCGTGAAGTTTCTTTGCTATTTGCGCACCCATCTTGCCTAAACCTACAATTGCTATTTTCATATAATATTTATGTTTTTTTACCTGTCCTGCAGCGAGCTATGCTCTGCTACCGGGATAATCGGTAAATATTGTTAATAATGGAACTTTTTTTAATATCTGCGCTGGCTGTTTCGCAATATCCCCGCCTGCATCAGCTATGCTGAAAGCATTGCGGGCAGGAATATTTTTTTTTAAATTTTCTATCATATTCCACTTATCCTCACCCTGTGCCCAAACAATTGCTTCATCCAACTTTTCTATCGCTTTAGGAGTCAAGGTAATACGAGAAAACATAGGAGTGTCGTAACCACAAACCAAATTTTCGGAACGTATTGCTTCGCTTCCCGGCAATATGCCTGCAGTATGCCCATCTTCGCCGATGCCGAACAAACCAATTTTATATTCCGCTGTTTTAAATTCTTTATCAAGAATTTCATTAAATTTTTCGGTCGTGATATTACGGTCATCATCGATTAAAATAGGAATCAATTTTGCTTGTGGAAGATTAAAACCTTTTTCCATAAGTTGAAAATAATTTGAATTGAAATGATCTATCGGACCATATCTTTCATCAGTTAAAGTAACGGTTAGATTTTTATGAGGATGTTCTTTAAGAATTTTTGCAACTTGCACTGCAACATCAATAGAAGAACCGCCTGCTACGAAAAATAAAACTCTTTTGCTTGATTTTAATTGATTTAAAATAGAAAGAGAAATAAAATTCGCAGCATCATCTGCTTTTGTCGTTGTTTTTATGGTAAAACTCATAAACCTATTATATCAAATTTATAGTATAAAGTATTTGCTGGGAGACTTGGATTCGGACCAAGATATTCGCCTCCAGAGGGCGAAGTCCTACCATTAGACGATCTCCCAATGGTTATTCATACAATAATATAAAATTGTATTTTTATCAAATAAGATAAATTGTAGTATAATGAAGCATCGTGATAACTCAATTTATATTTAAATACATTCAAATAATCAGATATATTTTCGCCGGAGGAATTGCAACAGCTTCTAATCTGTTGATTCTTTTCGTGGGTGTTCATTATTTTAATTTGTGGTATTTAACAGGGTCTATTATTGCTTTTTGTTGCGCAGTGATAATAAGCTATTCACTTCAAAAATTTTTTGTATTTAAAAATTATTCCACAGAAAATATGCACGCGCAGTTTATAAATTTCTTTATTTTCAATTTAATAATGCTAGGAGTAAATACTTTGTTAATGTATACTTTCGTTGATATAATAGGCGTTTGGTATCTCCTGGCTCAAGCCTTATCTGCAGTTATTGGCGCTTGTATAAATTACATTTATTTCAGTAAAGTAATATTTAAGAAAATTTAATATCATGTTAAAAAAATCAAAAGTTATCGTTATACTCCCTGCTTTCAATGCCGAGAAAACTCTGGAAAAAACGGTGGAGGAAATACCGAAAGATATTGTCAGCGAAATCATATTAGTTGATGACGGAAGTACTGATCAGACAGTTGCTTTGGCGCGAAAACTTAATTTAACCGTATACACTCACGAAAAAAATATCGGATACGGGGCTAACCAAAAAACATGCTATCGCATTGCTTTGGAAAAAGGCGCAGACATTATTGTTATGATTCATCCTGATTATCAATATGACCCAAAAGTAATAAAATATTTAGTGGGCTTTATTGAAGAAGGATATTGTGACGTGATGCTGGGTTCAAGAATAAGGTCCCGTAAAGAGACATTGGAGGGAGGCATGCCCGCTTATAAGTATTTTGCCAATCGTTTTCTTACCTTCTGTGAAAATGTGTTAAGCGGATACAATTTATCCGAATGGCATACCGGATTGCGGGCATATAAGAGAGAAGTACTGGAAAATATTGATTTTATGAATAATTCAAATGATTTTGTCTTTGATACTCAAGTATTATTCCAAATTGTAGAAAAAAAATATCGTATTGGTGACATTCCAATCCCCGCAAAATATACTGCAGAAACTTCTTCCATAAATTTCAGAAGGAGTTTAAAATACGGATTTCTCACTCTTTATATTGCAGTCAAATTCTTTTTAAAATCCTGTGTCAAAAAATCTTCAAAAATTAAAATTTAATATGATCTGCCAAAATGAAAATTCCGAGATTATTTTAGAAACAAATGGTTATAAGCTTTTAAAATGTCCTTCATGCCAATTGATTTTTGCCAAAAAAAATGAACCAAAAATTTTAAAGTCTGAGAAAATCTATGAAGATTATTACAAAAAAGAAACAGCCAGTAGATTCGGCTTTGTAATTGAGTGGGTAGTGAAAGCGTTTCGTTTTATGCGCGCTTACAGAATTTCTGTTTTAAGGCCAAATTCTAAGAGTATTTTAGACATTGGCAGTGGCCGAGGATGGATGCTTTATTTCATGAAAAAATATTTCAAATATGAGAGAACTGTGGGAACACAGATTGCTGATAATGCTTACAAATTCTCAAAAGAAAAATTAAAATTGGAAATTTACGATAAAGACTTTTTGGAATTATCTTTTGAGAAAAAGTTTGATATCATAACTATTTTGCATGTATTGGAACACGTGAAAGAACCTGAAAGATACGTGGAAAAAATGTACAAACTGCTCAATAAAGAAGGAATATTGTTTGTTGAAGTTCCCAATTATGATGCGTGGACAAGAAAACTTACCAAAAAGCACTGGCTAGCGCTTGATTTAAAACATCATCTAACTTTTTTTACTCTCTCTTCTTTAACCTCTCTCCTTGAGAAATATAATTTCAAAATAAAAAAAATCAGAACTTTTTCTTTGGAATATTCAACCTTTACATCCACCCAAAGCATTGTTAATTTAATAACCGATTCTGATTCTTATTTTTTTGAATGGCTACAAAATATGGACACAAATCCAAAAATAATATGGCATGGTTTTCTCTTTGTTATTTTGTTTTTACCATGTTTTTTAGTTAACTTTTGTCTATATTTTTCCAAAAACGGAGAAGTAATAACTATCACTGCCCAAAAAAATGATTAACGAAGAAGAAAGCAAATTTTCTAAAATATTTTTAAATTCATGGCATCCTTTTTTTTGGATTGGTTTATTGATTTTCATTGTTTATTTTACAACACTTTTTTCTAATATCGTTTATTTAGATGACAACGTTCTGGTAACGGGTCAATACCAATTTAATAAAGATTTATCAAATATTCCCCAAGCTTTTAGTGAAGATATTTTTAGAACACCGCACAATGGCGGAACTTACTATCGACCTTTAGAACGGTTAACATTTATGTTAGACGCACAATTTGGAGAACAATCTATTATTTTTATGTCCCATTTTAGCAATATATTACTGCATATTCTAGCGATGTGCTTACTTTTTTGGTTTTTACTTAAATTAAATTTAAAAAAAGAAATAGCGTTTTTATTCGTGTTAATTTTTAGTATTCATCCATTAACAGCACAAACTGTAGCCTTTATTCCTGGCCGTAATGATTCTCTTTTAGCTATACTTGTTTTTTTGTCGCTTGTTTTTTTTCTAGACTTTTTATACAAACAAAAAAAGAAATATTCAATATGGCATCTGATTTTTTTAGCACTGGCACTATTCACTAAGGAAACAGCAGTAATATTACCAGTTATTTGTACAATATATCTTTTAATTTTTATCGGTTGGAAAAAAATAATTGAAAATTATAAAATATATTTGATAATAGGGTTCGGTTGGGTAAGTATTTCAATCATTTGGTTTTTAGCTCGAATGTTTGCACTACACAATTTAATAGGTAATGCTCCATATAATATTCCACTTTCTATTTACAATAACCTACCTTCGCTTATTCCTGCTATTGGTAAAGTTTTTCTACCTTTTAATTTATCAGTTTCCCCTGTTATGCAAGATATGCCTTTAATTTATGGAATAATTTCCTTAATTTTGTTATGTTTTTGGTTTATTCTAAGCGAAAAGAAAAACTTAAAACTAATCAGTTTTGGTTTTTTATGGTTTCTTACTTTTATTTTTTTGACACTTATAAAACCATTGGGTACTGTTCCGGAATTTTCTGAAAACAGAATCTATTTGCCTATGTTTGGATTTATCTTTGTAATTTTAGGCCTAGGTATGATTAAACTTCCAGTATTTCTAAAGGAAAAAATAAATAATTATGAAATAAATTATAAAAAAATTATTATATTTATAAGTATACTGATAATTTTGATTTTTTCTACCATAACGATTTATCGCAATCAATATTATAAGGATAAATTTAGTTTCTGGAAAAATGCCACGGAGACTTCACCGAGTTTTGCGTTTAATCACAATAATTTAGGAGCTATGTATTATTTGGATGGAAATATAGATAATGCGGAAAAAGAATTCAAAATAGCTTTAGAACTCAACCCAAATGAAAAAATGGCCCATAATAATTTAGGTCTTGTATATGTTAATAAAAATAAGTTAAAAGAAGCTGAAGATGAATATAAAAAAGAATTAGAAATCAATCCGAATTATGATAACGCTTATTTTAATCTAGGATTATTGTATTGGGCACAAAAAAAATACAAAGAAGCGGAAGATGCTTGGAAAAAAACACTGGAAATCAACCTGAATTATATTGACGCATTGAACGCTCTGACAGTCATAAAACAACTTAAAGAATAAATAAAAAAACACAGAATAAGATTTTTGCCGGTACGGATTTTTTTAAGCTTAAAAAATCCTGAAATTCTCGAGCCTGCGGAGGAATTGCCTCCGCAGGTTTGTGATGTTATACTTTTATATATGGGATTAAGAAAAGCATCTTTTGCTATAAATGAATATTACCACTTATATAATCGAGGCACTGAAAAAAGAAAAATATTCTTAGATACAGAAGATTATAAACATTTTCTTTTTTTAATGTATATATGCAATACAGAAAAAAGTATAGAATTAAGAAGGATAGACCAATATTTTGACCGTGGAGAAACTATTATTGATATAGGTGCATATTGTTTAATGCCTAATCATTTACACCTACTTGTCCGTGAAAAAACAGAAGGAGGAATCTCAAAATATATGCTTAAATTAATGACTAGTTACTCTATGTACTTTAATAAAAAATATAAACGCACAGGTAAATTATGTGAAAATAAATTCAAATCAAATTATGTTGATAATGATAATTATTTAAAATATCTATATTCATATATACATCTAAACCCTGCAAAATTAATAGATAAAAATTGGAAAGAAAATAAAACAAAAAATATCAATAAATTATTAGGTTATGTTTTTTCTTACCAATATTCAAGCCTGAAAGAATATACTAATCAAAAATTTATAACTCTTAATCCATCACAATTTCCCCATTACTTTAAGAAACCTAATGATCACAAAAAGGAACTTTTCGAATGGCTTGATTTTAACAATGATAACTAAAAAACTCACCTTGCGAAGGAATTGCCTCCGTAGTTTCTAAGATGTGATATATCCTACAATTCTATCTACAATAATATCAAGTGATTCTTCCGTGTTTATCGGAATTGCGCCTTGTTTAATCAATTTATTTTCAAAATTTTTATACCAATTCAAAATTCTTTTTTGCTCTATTTTATGCTTCCCATAATCATTATTCGTTCGGTTATTAATGCGATTAATAAATGTCTCAGGGCTACATTGAAGAATAAAAACTTTATTAAACATATCAAGATATTCTTGTTGATTAGATGAATTACCAACAACTACAAGAATGTCTTTATCTTGATTCATAAGTTGGATTAATTTTTCTTTATCACAAATCCAATCATGTGCTTCAAGCCATTCTTCTCCTATCCCTGAATACCAATCAGCTTTTTCAAAAGTTCTTTTATCCCTCCAATGACATAACCCCTTTATAGCATCAATATCAATTGAAAAAATTCCTCGTTGATTAAGCAACTCAGAAACACTAGATTTTCCTACACCAGAAATACCCGTTATATAAAATTTTTTCATAAAATATTATACATTATTTTAAATAATATCGCGGAGGAATTGCCTCCGCAAGCTTTTTTCATTACAACCTGAGATTCTACAAATTATTTTCCCTTCTTAATACAAGCTTTTATAAAAGCAGAGAAAAGAGGATGAGGTGACAAAGGACGCGATTTAAACTCTGGATGAAATTGAGTACCTAAATAAAACGGATGTTTACTTTTTGGTAATTCTGCTATTTCCATCAGAACCCTATCAGGAGATTTGCCAGAAAACACCAATCCGGCTTTTTCCAAATCTGCAACATATTTTGGATTAACTTCATAACGATGACGATGACGTTCAGAAATTTTTGATACACCATAAGCTGTTTCAGCGATAGTTCCCTTTTTTAAATCCGCAGGATAAGCACCGAGACGCATTGTTGCGCCATAATTTCTATTTTTTATTTTATCAACTTGATCAGCCATCGTAGCAATAACCGGGTATTTGGTGTCTGGATCCATCTCTGCTGAATTGGCATCACGGAATCCTAAAACGTTGCGAGCGTAAGAAATCGTTAGTAGTTGCATACCAAAGCATAAGCCGAAATATGGGATTTTTTTCCGACGGGCATAATCAGCTACTAGAATCATACCTTCAGTTCCTCGTTTACCAAATCCTCCAGGAACAATAATACCGTCTAACTTATCTAAGTCTTTCAGTTTTTTCTTATCCTTCTCATATTTTTCCGAATCAAGCCATATAATATTAGGTTTAAACCCAAACATCCAAGAAGCGTGACTAATAGATTCAATTACTGAAATGTAAGTATCTTTACATGACTTAAAATTAAAATATTTTCCCACAATACCAATATTAACTTCTTTTTTTATTTTTTTAATTTTATTTGCCAGAGCTGTCCAATCGGTCAAGTCTTTTTGACGCGGTGGTAAACCTATAGTTTTAAGTAAAGTGGTACCAAAATTTTCTTTTTCAAAATTAACTGGTACATCATAAATAGAATAAACATCTGGCGCAGAAATTATTCTTTCGATAGGTAAACTGCACACATTGCTGATAGTACGCTTGATATCTGGGGTAGCCGGACGATCGGCTCGACAAAGTACAAAATCTGGATTTAGTCCCACTGAGTAAAGATCTGTAACGGCATGTTGTGTGGGTTTTGATTTTTGTTCTCCCAGTAGGGATGGTGTCGGTAAATAACTTATAAGAACGACAAAAACATTGGAAGGATTTTTTGATTTCATCATTCTTGCCGCTTCTAAAAAAGGAAGAAGTTGATATTCTCCAACCGTTCCACCATATTCTATTATCGTAATTTCTGATTTGTTTTTTTCTTGACAAGCTTTGATTCGCCTGATTATCTCCTTAGGTATATCAGGATAAACTTCCACATCTTCTCCTTGGTATTCCAAATTACGTTCTCGTCTAATAACTTCTGCATAAATTTGTCCGGTCGTAATGTAATTTTCTCTTTTACTGGTTTGATTGATAAAGCGTTCATAGTTGCCAAGGTCTTGATCTGCCTCTATCCCGTCTTCTCCGACAAAAACTTCTCCGTGTTCGGCAGGACGAATAGTTCCAGCATCAATGTTGACATACATATCCGCTTTCATGATGGTAACATCATAACCGCGAGACTGTAATATTTTACCAATGGATGCAGCAGCTACACCCTTACCTACGCTTGACATAACTCCCCCCACCACAAAAATGTACTTCGTTTGTTTTTTCTTCATAAATTATCAAAATTGTAAAAATTAAAAAATTTTAAGAGTCGTGGGTCCCCTGTCCTTATGACTCCGAGGGCGAAGGCTCAGAAATTTTTTGAATTTTTACAATTTTCATTTTACTTATTTAAATACTTCCTAATCGCTATAAAACTGGAAATCATACCTAAAAGAACACCTGATAATAAAATAATTATGGAAATTTGAAATAAATTTGAAACATAATAATCATAAATATTGAGTCCTAAAAAGTTGGTCATATTACGTCCAAGATAAAATGTCATTGGCCAGAAAATAATTAGTGTTACAATCGTGGCAATAATGCCATAAATTGCGCCTTCTACCATAAAAGGCCCGCGGACCCGTATTTTACTTGCCCCAACCAAACGCATCACGCCTATCTCTTCTTTAGAAATAAATATAGCCAACCGAATAGTATTAAATGTAATAATTATAGAAATAATTACCAGAATTATTGTAACCAGAAAACCTAATTTTTGCGCGCCGGATATTATATTATTTAATCGATCTATAACTGTTTTATTTTGATTATAATTTACTTTATTTATTATAGAAGTAGAACCCAAAACTAGCGCATTATCCGATTTCAAAAAATTTGCAATGCTTTCATATTGAGAAACTTCTTTAGCTTTAACATTAAGATACCCTCCGAGTGGATTGTCTTTTATTTCATCCAACGCTTGAATAGTCGGATAATCATTCTGGTGACGTTCACGGAAAAGCTTTAATGCTTCCACGGCGCTAATATAAGAAACTTTTTCCACTTCTGGTAAATTATCCAAGGATTCTTTCAAAGATATTATTTTATTTTCCGCAGCACTAACATTAAAATAAATTGTCACATCCACTTTATCTTTAATCTGATCCAAGGAAAAATGAAGTACTGCCTGTAATAATATAATTGTAGTGATGACAGAAAGAGTAATAGTGACAACAAGAACAGCGGCCCAAGAAACAATTCCGCTTCTGGTAAAATTCACAAAACCCGCTTTTATAATTCTTTTTAGTTCAGTCATGAATAAATTATATCATAATAAAAATTAAAAGATTTAAAGCGTCGTGGGTCCCCTGTCCTTATGACTCCGAGGGCGAAGGCGCAAAAATCTTTTGAATTTTTATGTAGATTTATATAACATATTTGCCGTCCTTGTCATCTCTAATAATCCTACCTTTTTCCATTGTAATTACCCTCTTGCCGATTGAATCTACAACTCCGCGATTATGTGTCGTCAGAATAACCGTCGTGCCCAGGTCGTTTATTTTTTTCAAAATCTGAACTATTTCATATGTATTAATCGCGTCCAAATTTCCCGTCGGCTCATCCGCAATAATGAGTTCAGGTTGATTTATAATGGCGCGCGCAATGGCAAGACGTTGCTGTTCACCCCCGGACATCTGATTTGGAAAGTGAAACATTTTACTGCTTAAATCAACAAGTTCTAAAACATGAGGAACATCACTTTCTATTTCTTCATTAGTCTTACCGACAGCCTCCATCGCAAAAGCAATATTTTCATATGCGGTTTTATTAGAAAGTAATTTAAAATCTTGAAATACCATGCCAATTCTTCTCCTTAATTTGGTCAAATCTTTATTTTTTAATTCAGGTATATTAACCGATTCAAAAAAAACTGTTCCACTAGTCGGAACATCGTCTGCTAAAATCATTTTAACGAGAGTGGTTTTGCCCGCGCCAGAATGCCCAACGATAGAAACAAACTCCCCCGTCGCTATAGTCAAAGTCACATCATCCAAAGCTACAGAATCTTCATTATAAACTTTTGAAACATTGTTAAAATAAATCACTTCCTTATCTTATCACAAATTCTTCTCTGCCTCAATAAATAAATCCAAGTCTCCTGCCAATACTCCGTCTATATTTGAAGTTTCAGTATTTGTACGATGATCTTTAACCATTTTGTAAGGATGTAATACATAGGAACGAATTTGATTACCCCATTCTATTTCTGTGTTGAAATTCTTATTATATATTTCTTCTATTGTCTTTTCTTCTTTTTGCGCTCTTTTAAAAATCTTGGCTTGAAGTATAGACATTGCTCGTTCTCGGTTTTGTTCTTGTGAGCGTTCACCCGAAGCATGAACTGAAATACCGGTAGGAACATGGACAAGCCTGACGGCTGTTTCCCTTTTGTTTACATTCTGTCCGCCGGGTCCGCTGGAACGACTGTATTCTATTTTTAAGTCATTTTCCGAAATATTAAAGTCTTTTTCGTCTAATTTTGAGAATTTTGGCAGTATTTCAACCAGAGAAAAAGAAGTATGTCGCAACTTTTTTGCATTAAAAGGTGAAATGCGAACCAAACGATGCACTCCTCCCTCATTTTTCAACATTCCATAAACATTTTTCCCTTTTATTTCAAAAGAAACATTTTTATATCCGCCGTGATCATTTTTATGTTCGTGAATAAAAAAAATTTCCCAGCTTTTTCTGCTTGCATATTTCATATACATATCCAAAAGCATTCGTGAAAAATCTTCGGCATCGTCGCCGCCAGCGCCGGAAATTATAGTGACAATTGCGCTGCCTTTGTCGTATTTTTGTGCGCCGGTGAATTTATTTTTAAGTTCTGCAAGTTTTTTCAACATTATTTGCGCTTTATTTTTGTCATTCCAAAAATCTAATTCAAGCATTTTAGCTTCAAGTCTTTTTATTTCTTCTTCTAATTGTAAATT
>Ga0265292_1000718_pt1 | contig 39212 bp, 29 predicted proteins | sample Munlanlewell296A_FD_189080 | JGI IMG/M metagenome (GOLD analysis project Ga0265292, IMG submission 189080) | Leachate microbial communities from a municipal landfill in Southern Ontario, Canada - Leachate well 296A | ecosystem: Engineered > Solid waste > Landfill > Unclassified | place: Canada... | reverse complement strand
GGGTAATTTTTTCATCATAATTTGCAGGGTTTTGTATAAATTTACGCAAAATCCTGACACGTTCAACCATTTCAAAGAACATAAGTTATTAACAATCAATATGTTAATAACTATTAAGGATCAACTATTTAACAACAGATCACGAGAGTTTTAAAATATTCACCTTATTAAAAAACAATTCTACCCCCAGATTTCATTTTATCGACATGAAAATTCCTTTTTCGGAAACCTTTGGGGTCTTGGACCTGTGAAAATTCTCTGGGAATTTTTATCCGCAAGAGAAGTTACAACGCCCCCCTTCGTTTTAGCCAATCTATAAGTGCTTTAATTCAAATTCCCAACCCGGCAAATCCACGATCGCGTTTGCTAACCTGCTTCTGTGACATTGCAATGGATTAGCTTCAAAACAGGTGAGCGCGATGCATTTATTTTGTTTCAGTAAATCAAAAAGCTGATTAATAGCATTATTATTCTCTTTCAATGTGATTTCCTTATAGTCCTGGAATAAACCATCATAATCATTCTTTGAAGCAAGACCTTTTCGCTTATCCGATTCAATCCCAAGTTCAGGAATGTGTAAATATTTGATATCCAGATTTTCACAGGTTCTCTGTAATTGATTCTTAGAAAAACCATATTTCATGCTGACCGGATTCTTCCTGACATCACAAAGTACCTGAATATTATTCAGAATCAGCTTGTTGAAGTACTCTTCAAGACTTAAACCCTCATAACCTATTGTAAAAAGGGTTGTATGCCCGATTTCAGGTATAGATTTGGTAAGGGCAATTTGTTCCTCAATTGTGAGGAATTTCCCCGCTATAGTGCTTTTTACTGCATAATACGGGAAATTACGGTATGTCAACTCGATCAACTCATTGCTGGAGAAATTACCGTATTGATTTTTAATGACTTTCAAAGCCTCCTGATCTTCATTATTTAATGAAGATGCGTAATTGATACTGCAAGTTTTAATCCACTGATCTTTGCCTTCACTAACTTGTCCGTATTTCATCATCGTTCGCAGATCGGCATAGGATTGAAATGAAAAGCATCCTTGCTTGTAGGGAACAAAATGATATGAGGGTTTATCCTGCATACGGGTAAACAGAAACAGAAGTTTTTGGAAAGAGATCTTATCGATCTTATTTTCAAACACTTCTAATAACGCCAGTATGACCTTTCTCCTATAAAACATATTACAAAGTTATCAATTTCGTTTCATTTTTTCTTATTGTTTTTCCAGAAGATTACCGTAAAATTCAAGTGTTACTCCTTAAAGGATCATACTATCAATTCTGTCGTGCCTACGGCACTTTATACGGAACTTGCCCTATTATACCCCGGACTGAGCGTCCGGGGCTATTTTCAATTCGTCCTTTCAGGACGACAGAAGAGGAACGAGGCCTGGCCGGCCTGAGGGCAAAATTTATTAAATGATAATAATTCTTTTCATGAACCCGGACAACGCAAAACCAGAGCCCCATCAGGGCGACCAAAATTTTTCATCCTGGTTCAGGTAAAATTTCATTATCTTTATATCTCAATTCATGACTCATGAAACCGAACGATTTTCTTTGTCCTTACTGCCGTGGCCACCTTATGCCCCATACAAAGGTGATTCTTACTGCCCGGAAAGATTCCGGTAAAAGGGGGATTATTTTGTTTAATCCCCAACTTGGAGAGTACGACATCCTTATTCACCATACCTTCCGCCTGGAGGAAGGAGAGCATATCGACCTTCTCTGCCCGCTGTGCCATGCAAACCTCACGGATCATACCATCAGTAAAAACCTTGCCAGGATCAAGATGATTGATAGCTCTGGAATGGAGTACGATATCTATTTTTCCGGGATTGTGGGTGAAAAATGTACTTATAAGATCAGCGGAGATAAAAAAATCGAAACCTTCGGAGAGGATGCATCTGATTATCAGAACTTCTGGGGAGCAATGCCGAAATACTAGCGTTAAACGATTAATCCCTTCCGGTTATGAAACATTTTTTTCTGGCTGCTATTCTAACGCTCGCCTGCTTTCAGTCACGTCTTGCATCCCAAACCATTGGATTGCCTTTTGAAGGCAGTCTTCCAGGGGCCGGGCAAATTTTGTCTGTTAATCCCGGATTTGAATATTCGCAACTGGCGGACCGCGAAATCGACTTCGATTCCCTGAACATGGCATTCACTGGCAACTGGCCCTGTGGACAAAGCTTTTCTATTTCGGCCTCCCCGACCGGCGACACCCTGTTCGTTGGTGAAGGGGGAATGCTCGATGTACTGGATGTGACAGATCCGTATAACCCGGTCCAGATAGCGGGGATCAAGGCCAGGGCGATTATTGACGACAGCTATTATGATCCTGCCACAGGAAGATTGTTCCTTGCAGCCTATTTCTCCGGCATCGAGGTCTGGGACGTGAGTGACTTCAGCTCACCGCACAGAATTTGCCGGATTCCGACCAACAGCTACCCCCGCGGAGGGGTCTTTGCCCACGGAAATTATGTTTATATCACTACCGTTGCCGATGGATTTTATGTTGCTGACATTTCAGATCCGGAAAATCCGGTCATGGTCGGGCACCGGAGCATTCCTGGCAACCCGTTGATCTGGGATTCCGACTACCAGGGAAATTATGCCTACCTCGCGGCAGCCAGCAGCGGTTTTAAGGTGATCGACTTCTCCAATCCCGTTGATCCTGTCATCGCCGGGGCTTTTCCCGGCATGACCACGGGATTATGCGTACGGGATACGCTGGCTTACATCGCCTCATCCACCCCTGGTTTCCGGATCCTGAACATCAAAAATCCCGGAAGCATCACAATAGCAGGCAGCTGCACGCTGCCCGGCAGCCCTAACCGCGTCATGGTTTCAGGAAATTACGCTTATGTAGCCAACTCAACAACAGACCAGGGAGGGATCAACGTGGTCGATATTGTGAATCCTTCTTCGCCGGCACTGATAACAACCTATCCAGGTTTTCAGACTTATATAGCCGGCGGGGGAGAAGTCTTAGGCGCAACAGGAGGGACAGAAGGATGCCTCATTCTCGACATCACCGATCCTGCACAGCCAGTTGAGGCCTATGCCTGGCCACTGGCGGGATTCCTGTACCAGCTTTCAGTTGACGGTAATTACGGTTACACAGGCTCCAATGGATTCAGGGTGTTTGACCTGTCTGATATGACCAACCCTTTGCAGGTCGGGTATGATCCCACACAGGGTTCATTGGCGGCCATCAGTGACACCCTGGCCATCTATATTCCCAAGAGCATGACAGCAAACAATCCCGTGAATGTCATGAATATTTCAAATCCCGCACAGCCGGAGAAGATCGGTCAATACATGGCCCCGGTCATGACATATGACCTTGCCCTGAAAGGGAATTATGCCTTTGTCGCTTGCTGGTGGGACGGTTTCCGGGTGATTGACTTCTCCAACCCCCAAAACCCGGTCTTAAAAGCCCACAAGTTCGGTTGGTTCAGTGGTGCAGAACCGGGTGTGGATTTCTGCTATGTGCAGGCTTTGGATATTTATGATGATTACCTTTACCTTGTTGATTATTTGCCATTTCCGAATGAAGATACTAAGGGTCTGTATGTTTTTAATATCAGTGACCCGGAAAACCCGCAGTTCATTTCCCGCTATGCCACTTTGGCCAGCACTGCTCAGGACATTCATGCCTGGGAGGATTATGTTTATGTGGCTGACGGGAGCGGGGGTATGGAGGTGATCGATGTCTCTGATCCATTCCTGCCCTATACTGTGGGCTATTGCAGTTTGCCGGACGGTGCCACCGGGATCGACATATCCTGGCCGTTTGTTTTTATATCTGATTACATCCTGGGCGGTGTCCAGGTCGTTGATGTTACTGTCCCGGAATTTCCCTTTGTGACGGCATACTATAAACCATCAGGTGTTTTTGCCATGGGCGTTACTGTTGATGAGAACTATGCTATTGTTGGCGACGGCGTGGCGGGCTTCCAGGTTTATGATCTGCTCACGGCAACCAGCATTGATAATACTTCCGGATTAAACATTTCAGAATTGTCCCTCTTCCCCAATCCTTCCCGCGGATTACGGAAAATCTGCTTCAGCCTGGAGAAGTCTTCATGGGTGATCCTGAAAATATCTGACATAACCGGAAAGGAAATACAGGTGTTTGGAGACCAAAAGTTTGAGACAGGGCAAAATAACTTCTTTTTCAACGACCTATCGTTGCCGTGCGGGATTTATTTATTCCAACTATCGACCGGTGAGGAAAGCAAAGCAGTGAAATTTATTGTGAAATAAGCGGAGATTCTGAAAATATCTTGTAAATCGCCACTTCCCGCTTCCCATCCGCCGTCACAACCCCACGGAACATCCCGCTGGTGTTGAAAGTCATCGTGTAATTACCATCTTTGTCGACAGCGATGATGCCACCGGTGCCATCAACAGGGAGGAGTTTTCCGAAGATCACTTCCGTGGCGGCTTCTTCCAGGGTTAAGCCTTTATATTCCATCAAAGCAGAGATATCATGTGCCACGGTATATCTGATGAAGAATTCACCATGACCGGTTGCCGAAACCGCACAGGTGTTATTGTTGGCGTATGTGCCGGCACCGATGATCGGCGTGTCGCCCACCCTGCCGGTCATTTTGTTGGTCATACCGCCCGTGGAAGTCGCAGCGGCCAGGTTTCCCGATTTATCCAGTGCCACTGCGCCAACAGTACCGTGTTTCTGAGCTTTTAGCAGCGCATCGTATCTTTTCTGGTCGAAGAAATAGGAAGGGTCTACAATTTCAACGCCATGTTCCATAGCAAACTTCTCTGCCCCGTCACGGACCAGCATGACGTGCTTCGACTCCTCCATCACTTTCCGGGCTGCAAGGATGGGATTTTTTATTGTCCGGACCCCGGCCACAGCTCCGGCCGACAAGTCTTTGCCGTTCATGATGGCCGCATCCATCTCGTTCTCGCCAGTTTCGGAAAAAACTGACCCTTTCCCGGCATTGAATAATGGGGAATCCTCCATCACTTTCACGGCAGCCACCACGGCATCCAGCGCGGCGCCACCAGTCTTTAAAACAGCCTTGCCGCTGTCCAGGGCTTCCTGCAATTTATCCAGGTAAGCTTTTTCCAGTTCAGGAGTGAAATCTTTAGGGTTCATCACCCCCGCACCGCCATGGATGACCAGCACGTAATCCGGACGTTGTGACTTTTCCGGGGAACAGGCTGCTATAAGGAAAAGCGCTATGCCAAAAAATAAGTACTTCATTGGATTATTATTAATAGAACGCGGATTTTTTATTTCCCCAGCATCGCCCCAAACATCCCCTTAATATCATATATCCCGAGAAAATGCCCGGCCATGAAGATGGTGACGATAACTATGGCCCACTTTACAAAAACGATCCCTTTTTTCACGGCAAGGTGTGATGCAATAAAGGCCCCGATCACCGAACCGATCGTCATGACCAGCCCGTAGGTCCAGTTGATGTCGCTATAATACATGAAAACCAGGAAAGAGAATGGCATGTACATCAGCACGATCAGCACTTTAACGGCGTTGGCCCTGACCAGGTCGTAGCCGGCGTTCAGCACGAGGGCAGCCAGCAGAAAGTAGCCGATGCCGACATGAACAAAACCACCGTAAATACCCAGGAAGAAGAAGATAATCACCTGCAAGAGAGTCACCTTTTTATCGACCAGGTGTTGTTTGCCGTATATATATTTATCAGGATTATAAAAGACGAAAACCAGCATCACCAGCATGATGACGGCAAAAGCTCTTTCGAAGACCAGTTCGTTGATATCGACGGCGATATAAGCACCAAGCAAAGAGCCAATGGCAGAGGGAATACCGAGCAATGTACCCTTCCTGAGGTCAAGGACTTTCTGACGACGAAATACCGTGGTTGCCGTTAAAGTCTGAATTGTCACAGCTATCCGGTTTGTGCCGTTGGCAACCGGCGCCGGAAGTCCCATCAGCATGAGTACGGAGAGGGAAATAACAGATCCTCCGCCCGCCAGGGTGTTGATAAAACCAACCGCCAAACCGGAGAAAATGAGTACCGTAATTTCAACCCAGGTCATAAATTAGTTCAAAGTTCAAAGTGCAAAGTTCAAAGATATTGTTATTGGTTATTGGTTAGCGGTTATTTGTATTTTGTATTTTGGAATTTAGAATTTGGAATTTGTTTAGAATTTGGAATTTAGAATTTGGAATTTTGTCTTCAACTTTGCACTATGAACTTTGAACTTTGAACTATGCCGAAGGCATCATACCCGCACTCATGGTGCAGCTCGCCGACGCTTCCCTGTTCGATAAAGCGGTCAGGTATGCCGAGACGGATCACCTGTGCTTTGTAGTTGTGATCGGACATGAATTCCAGCACAGCGCTTCCCAGGCCACCGGTTATGGTGCCGTCTTCAACGGTAATGATCTTATCGAACCTGGTGAAAATATCGTGAAGTAATTCTTCATCAATTGGTTTTAAAAACCGGATGTCGTAATGAGCAGCGGAAATGCCTTCAGATTCGAGTTGATCCGTAGCTTTAATCACCTCGTTGCCGGTATGGCCGATGGAGATGATGGCAAGGTCTCTGCCGTTTTTGATCTTCCTTCCTTTACCGACAGTTAGCGCCTTGAATGGCTTTATCCAGTCGGGCATCACGCCACGTCCCCTGGGGTATCGGATCACATAAGTGCCGGCTCCTGGTAATTGCGCGGTGTACATCATGTTCCGCAATTCTTCCTCGTTCATAGGCGAGCAGATAGTCAGGTTTGGGATGACCCTGAAATAGGCAAGGTCAAATGCACCATGGTGCGTTGCGCCATCTTCCCCGACAAGCCCGCCCCGGTCAAGGCAGAAAACAACTTGCAGTTTCTGGAGGGCTACATCGTGGATCACCTGGTCATAAGCACGTTGCATGAAACTGGAGTATATGTTGCAGAACGGGATCATGCCCTGGGCTGCCAGGCCGGCGGCGAATGTCACGGCATGCTGCTCGGCAATGCCGACATCGAATGCCCGGTGAGGCATCTTTTCCATCATCAGGTTCAGGGAAGAGCCCGTTGGCATCGCCGGCGTTATACCGACTATCTTTGCATTCTGCTCGGCCAGCTCGATGATCGTCCGGCCAAATACATGCTGGTATTTCGGCGGGATGTTGCCCGGCGATTCGGTATCAATTATTTCACCGGTAACTTTATTGAACAGGCCGGGTGCATGATAAACCGTCTGTTCTTCTTCGGCCCTTTTAAACCCTTTTCCTTTGGTTGTGATCGCGTGAAGAAGTTTAGGCCCGGGTATAAGCCTTATCTCTTTCAGTTGATGAACAAGCTGAATGACATCGTGCCCGTCGGTTGGCCCGAAATATTGAAAATTAAAAGATTCGAAGAAATTGCTGCGGGTGTGAAGGGTAGGCTGGTTTTTGGCGATTTGAAGCAAATAATCTTTCATGGCCCCGACATTCGGATCGATGGAAATGCCGTTGTCGTTGAGGATTACCAGCAGGTTAGCCTGGTGCATGCCGGCATTGTTCAGGGCTTCCATAGCCATCCCGCCAGCAATGGCCGCGTCACCGATCACGGAAATATGCAGTCGGTCGTGGTTGCCCTGCAGGCCTGAAGCAACAGCCATTCCAAGGGCGGCCGAAAGGGAAGTGGAAGAGTGACCGGTCCCGAACGCATCGTATTCGCTTTCACTCATCTTCGGGAACCCGCTGATTCCTCCATACATCCTATTCGTGTGAAACACATCCCTTCGCCCGGTAAGGATCTTGTGCGCGTATGCCTCGTGGCCCACGTCCCATATCAGTTTATCGTATGGGGTGTCGAAAACGTAATGGATGGCAACCGCCAGTTCCACCGCACCAAGGCTTGAACCTAAATGTCCGGGATTCTGAGAAGTCTCTTCAATGAGGAAATCCCGGATCTCCCTGCAAAGCGCAGGCAGCTGATCCTCATGGAGCCTTTTTAAGTCCTTTGGGGAGTTAATCTGGGATAATATGGGACCGGGAATTGCTTGCATTACATAAGTCCCAGTTCAAGTTTCGCTTCATCCGTTAACATTTCCATTGTCCATGGCGGCTCGAAAGTTAACTCCAGGTCAACATCTTTAACCCCATCGACTGCTTTGATCTTTTCCCTGACTTCCTGCGGAAGGCTTTCGGCAACCGGGCAGTTGGGGGTGGTGAGTGTCATCATTATATGGACCAAAAAATCATCATCGATCGTCAACTTATAAATAAGGCCGATGTCATATATATTGACCGGGATTTCCGGATCATAGACGGTTTTCAGTTCCTGTATGATCTTTTCTTCAAGGTCTTTTTTTAATAAAGTGATATCAGACACAATTTATTTAGAATTAAAAATTAAAAATAAAGTTAACCAATAACCAATAACCAATAACCAATAACCAATAACCAATGACCGATGACCAATGACCATTACACGCCTTTAGCTTTAAACGCCAGCGCATAAAGCTTCATCTGCTTGACCATTGATGTCAGGCCGTTAGAGCGTGTCGGCGATAAATGTTCTTTTAAGCCTATATTTTCCAGGAAACCCAGTTCAGTATTCAGGATGTCGTCGGGCGACTGGCCGTCGAGCACCCTGATCATCAGGCTTACCAGTCCTTTTGTGATCACCGCATCGCTGTCGGCCGAGAACCAGACCTTCCCATCTTTATAAACAGCATGCAGCCATACCTTTGCCTGACAGCCATTAATGAGATTATTAGGCACTTTGTATTTTTCATCGATTACCTTCAAACCTTCGCCGAGTTCGATCAAGTATTTGTACTTATCCATCCAATCCTCGAAAACCGAGAACTCTTCGATGATTGTTGATTCTATTTCGGGGATGGTCATATCGCTTTTTTATTCACCGTTCCACTGTTCCACCGTTCCACTTTATCCCAGCATCCTGCGCACCTGCTTTGTCGCCTCGATAAACCGGTCGATCTCCTCCAGGGTGTTATAGAGTGCCAGCGAAGCGCGGACCATTCCCGGGACATTGAAACGATCAATAAGCGGCTGGGCGCAATGATGGCCTGTTCGCAAGGCGATGCCGAGCTTGTCATATATCGTTCCGGCGTCATATGGATGGATTTTGCCGATCAGAAAGGAGATCACCCCGATTTTATTCTCGGCATTGCCGAAGATCCGGACACTTTCCATTTTCAGCAGCTCTACCGTTGCATAATCAAGCAGCTCATGCTCGTAGGCATGGATCTTCTTTAAATCCAGGTCCTGGATATATTTCAGGGCAGCTTCCAGCCCCAGTACACCGGCCACGTTGGGCGTTCCGGCCTCGAATTTATAAGGCAATTTATTGTAAGTGGTCTTCTGGAAAGTCACCTGGTCGACCATCTCGCCACCGCCCTGGTATGGGGGCATCTCTTCCAGGTATTTTTCCTTTGCATAAAGTACACCGATTCCCATGGGGCCATAAACTTTATGCCCCGAGAAACAATAGAAATCACAGTCAATCTCCTGCATGTCGACGGTCAGGTGCGGCACGGCCTGTGCACCATCCAGGAAGACCGGGATACCCTGGTCATGTGCCAGGCTGATCACGCGGTGAACCGGGTTGATAGTTCCCAATACATTGGAAACATGCGTCAGCGCGATTATTTTCGTACGGTCGGTGATCATCCCTCTGAGCATGTTGATTTCGAGTTCTCCCTGGTCATCGACGGGTATGACTTTCAGGATGGCACCTTTCTGCTCGGCGAGCATTTGCCAGGGAACCAGGTTGGAATGATGTTCCATCTGGGAGAGGATGATCTCATCCCCGGAATGAATGTACTTCCTTCCAAAGGTCTGGGCCACCAGGTTAATAGCTTCTGTGGCCCCTTTGGTAAATACTATCTCATGTGGGTGGGCCGCGTGAATGAAATCCTTTACTGATTTCCTGGCATTTTCATAGGCTTCCGTCGCCTGAGTGCTCAGGTAATGCACGCCCCGGTGGATATTGCAGTTTTCCTTCTTGTAATATGTTACCAGCCTGTCAATCACCTCCCGCGGCTTTTGTGTAGTGGCCGCGTTGTCAAAATAAATCAGGGGTTTGTCATGTACCATCACATCGAGGATGGGAAAGTTGTGCCGGATATGAAGAATATCGAAACTCACAATGGAATTTTTTAAGTTACGTGGGTAAAATTAGATTAATTGAAGAAAGGTTCCACCACTTGTTAAAGTTTGTTTAAAAGAAAGCATAATGATTATCAGATCTTGCTCAGATCAATGTCGAAATGGATTTCCTTCTCCTGGTTGGCACAATGCAGGACGCATGTTTCACAGACGTGCAATTCACCTCGCAAACGCTGTTTTACCATCTCATCAACCCGGTACATGAGGGGATCAAGCGACATTTTATTGATGACTTCGGCAGCGAAAGCATACATGAGCAATAATCGTGCGCTGGCTAAGCAAATACCCCGTGACCGGAGATAAAAGAGCGCTTCGTTATCGAGTCGCCCAACGGTCGCACCGTGGCTGCATTTAACGTCATCGGCATATATCTCAAGGAAAGGCCTGGTGTTCACGGTGGCTTTGTCGGTCAGCAGGATATTCCGGTTCTGCTGGTAGGCATTGGTCCGCTGGGCATCGCGCTGCACCAGGACATGGCCGTTAAAAACAGCAGAAGCCTCATCGTCGAGGATTCCCTTGAACAGCTCATTGCTCGTGCAATCCGGCACGGCATGTTCTACGAAGACGCGGTTATCAACATGCTGCTTCTTATCAACCAGGTAAAGCCCATTGACATGGGCATCAGCTCCGCGGCCGTTAAGTTTCACATTGGAATAATTCCGGATCAGGCCGCCATTCAGGGTAATGGCAAAAGTATTCAGCCGGCTGCCGGCTTCCTGGTGAAAATAGGTTGAATTCAGCAACGTGGAGTTATTGTTGAGGTTTTGCAGCTTGTAATGCTCCAGGCCTGCGTTTTCATCCAGGTAAATTTCGGTGACCGAGTTGTTGAAACTGGCCTGCTGGTTGGTCGAATCATCACACATCACCAGCGTCATGTGGCTGTTTTTGCCAATGATAACCAGATTTCGGTTCTGCAGCAGGAGGTTTTCATTATGGTTGATGATGCTGATCATCTGGACCGGCTTTTCAACCACGACGTTATCGGGTACGTATATAAACAGACCATCGCGGGCAAAAGCCGTGTTCATGGCGAGGAAGAGGTCCTTGCCGGAATCGGCATACCGGCCATAGTGCCGCTCGATCAAATCGGGATATTGCTGAAAAGCTTCGCCAAGGCTTCCGATAATGATCCCACCGGGCAAATGACGAAGATCTTTGGCCGTACGGACATGCCATCCGTTCAGGAAAGAAACCTGGTCGGTTTCAAAATTATGCACTTCGCAGGTAAACATGAAATCGAGATCAGGGCCGGATTCGGTCTTTTCAAGATATTTGGTGTAATCCTGGTTGAGGACGGCGGTAAGATCCGTATTTTTCCATAATTCATTCTTCCGGTCAGGTAAGTTCAGGGCACGGAAATTTCCAAACCCTTTTGACCTGACCTTTGCGGTATAGTGTGTATCGTTCCGTGAAATAACGCTCCCTTGATCCTCATATAGCCTGAGGAGTCTTTCTTTGAACGAACCGTTCTCAACTGTTGCTTTCATTTTAGATTTATCTCTAAGACTTGGCAGGTCTATAGACCTGGAAAGTCTTTAATCCACTCATAGCCTTTTTCTTCCAGTTTCAAAGCCAGTTCTTTCCCGCCGGACCTGACGATTTTGCCGTTATAGATCACGTGCACAAAATCAGGTATTATGTATTGCAGCAGGCGTTGGTAATGGGTTATGACGATGGTGGCATTTTCCGGGGTCTTCAACATGTTCACTCCGTTAGCCACGATCTTGAGGGCATCGATGTCGAGCCCGGAATCGGTCTCATCCAGCACAGCCAGGAATGGTTCCAGCATCGCCATCTGGAAGATCTCGTTCTTCTTTTTCTCGCCGCCTGAAAACCCTTCATTGACCGAGCGGTTGGTGAGCTTCGACTGGATTTCCACCAGTTTCTTTTTTTCTTCCATCATTTTCAGGAAATCACTGGCTGACATTTGCGGCAGGCCCCTGTATTCGCGGATTTCGTTAAGTGCAGTGCGCATGAAATTGGTCAGGCTGACACCGGGTATTTCCACAGGGTATTGAAACCCGAGAAAGATGCCTATCCTGGCCCGTTCTTCGGGTGGCATATCATTGATAACCTGCCCTTTGTAAATGACTTCCCCTTCAGTGATCTCATAGCCATCTTTACCGGCTATTGCAAGGGCCAGTGTGCTTTTGCCCGTCCCGTTCGGACCCATGATCGCATGCACTTCTCCGGCATTAACCTCCAGGTTCAACCCGTGGATGATCTCCTTCCCGTTGATCGAAACATGCAGGTTTCTTATCTCTAATAACTTCATTTGAAAAATATAATATTAAATAAATTCCCCAACTTAAACCTAAAACCTTAAAACTGTATTTATCCAACGCTTCCCTCTAATGATATACTCAGCAGCTTCTGCGCTTCCACGGCAAATTCCATGGGTAGCTGTTTCAGTACCTCTTTAGCATAGCCATTGACAATCAGCCCGATGGCTTTTTCCATGTCGATACCGCGCTGCTGGCAATAGAAGAGCTGGTCTTCCGAAATTTTCGATGTCGTCGCTTCATGCTCCACGATGGCCGTCCGGTTGTCCACATCTATGTAAGGCCAGGTGTGTGCGCCGCATTTACTGCCTAGCAGGAGTGAGTCGCACTGGGAGAAATTTCGCGCGTTTTCTGCCCTCGCCGTGATGCGGACCTGTCCGCGGTAACTGTTGTTGCTATGTCCGGCGGAGATCCCTTTTGAGATAATCGTGCTCCGGGTATTTTTCCCGATGTGAACCATCTTGGTCCCTGTATCGGCTTGCTGGTAATTGTTCGTCACAGCCACCGAATAGAACTCCCCGATCGAGTTGTCGCCCATCAGGATGCAGCTCGGGTACTTCCAGGTAATCGCCGAACCGGTTTCCACTTGCGTCCATGATATTTTCGAGTTGGCCCCCTTACAAAGGCCACGTTTGGTTACAAAGTTATAAATGCCGCCTTTGCCTTCCTTATCGCCCGGGTACCAGTTCTGGACCGTCGAATATTTCACCTCGGCGTTTTCCATCGCGATAATCTCCACAACAGCGGCATGGAGTTGGTTTTCGTCTCGCATCGGGGCTGTACAGCCCTCCATATAGCTGACATAGCCGCCTTCCTCAGCAATGATAAGTGTCCGTTCAAATTGCCCGGTATTGGCTGCGTTGATGCGGAAATAGGTCGACAGTTCGATTGGACTGCGCACCCCTTTGGGGATAAAGCAAAATGACCCGTCGCTGAAAACGGCCGAGTTAAGGGCTGCAAAATAGTTGTCAGTGTAAGGGACAACCATGCCCATATATTTCCTGACAAGTTCCGGGTGATTTGTGACAGCCTCGCTGAAGGAGCAGAAGATGATACCGTGTTTTTGAAGCGTTTCCTGGAAAGTGGTCTTCACTGAAACACTGTCAATGACTGCATCAACGGCCACACCTGACAGTTTTTTTTGTTCCTCAAGCGATATCCCCAGTTTATTGAATGTCGCCAGTAAATCCGGGTCTACCTCTTCGAGGCTGGTGAGGTTTTTTTTCTTTCTCGGGGCTGCATAAAAGATGATATCCTGGTAGTTGATGGTAGGATAAGTGATGTGCGCCCATTTCGGCTCTTTCATGGTGAGCCAGTGCCGATATGCCTTCAGGCGGAATTCAAGCATCCATTCCGGCTCATTTTTCTTCGAAGAAATATAACGGACCGTACTTTCGTCAAGGCCTATGGGGGCGGTTTCCGTATCGATATCCGACACGAAACCGTATTTATATTCGCTTTGCGTTAACTTATCAAGTATTTCATTAGTATCCGGCATTGCCTTATAATAATTTAGACTAAATTGTGATTGCAAATTTAAGAAAATATAGGCTAATTGCCTTTTTTCTCTCAAATGAATAAACAAAGATGGATTAGAAAAGTTTGATCCAGCTATCTGATTAAGGTGATTTATTTTCATTAGAATAGCACACGGATGACACGGATGCGATGGATTTTCACGGATTAGATAATCGCATAATTCATTTTTTTATGATTATCTTTGAAAAAACTTTCAAATAATGAAAAGTGAGGATGCATACACTTTAAATCTCAATTCTGAACAGATTTTAAGCCTCTTCAGACAATTAAGTTATGATGATAAGTTGCTGATTATTAATGAGCTTAAATCAAACACTTTTAAACAAAGGTTTCAAAAACTGCTGGATTCTTTGAAAACAGATAACCTTACATGGGATGAGATAACAAAGGAAGTTGAAGAAGTAAGGAAGAGCCGTTATGATAGCAAATAAAGTCAGGGTTATCATCGATACAAATGTCTGGGTATCTTTTTTGATTGGTAAAAGCCTTTCTGGATTAATTGATCATCTTAACTCAGGTAAAATCAGGATAATTCTCAGTACCAAGCAACTCGATGAATTGGTGATCGTTTTATCAAGGCCAAAGTTTCATAAATACTTTAACAAAGTTCAAATTCTCCAATTTCTTGATTTAATTGAAGTAGTCTCTGATATTATTGAAATTACTTCTGAAGTTGAAATTTGCCGGGATCCAAAGGATAACTTTTTGTTGGCAACCGCCAAAGACGGAAATGCTAACTTTATTATTACCGGAGATCTTGATTTATTGGAACTCGAGTCTTTTGAAAAAACAAAAATTATTGATTATCAAAGTTTTGATAAAGAATTTAGTTTTTTATCGACTTAAAATTCAATGCATACCCGCTTCCAAGCTTCCATGCCCCCATCTTCCGCCTTGCTTTCTTAACCCATATGCCTTATCTTTGAAGACTGAAATTAATGGGCTTGCTGATTTGAAATAACTTAAACCATTTATCAAATGTTTATCAGAGACCTACAGGATTGCGAGGAGTTTTTCGCCGGGGACAATACCATCCTTCGCGAAATCCTGCACCCTGACAAAGAAAAACTGCATTTTCGTTACAGTCTGGCACATGCGATGCTGAAACCCGGCAAAACATCCCAACCGCATAAATTAAAGACATCAGAAGTGTATTACATTCTGGAAGGAGAAGGCATCATGCATATTGATGATGAAACAGCAGAAGTTAATCCTGGCCAGGCAATTTATATCCCACCGGATTCAAGTCAATATATCCACAATTCCGGAAATTCCGACCTGAAGTTTCTATGCATCGTCGATCCGGCCTGGCGGAAAGAAGATGAAGAGGTAATGTAGGATGTATAAAGGCGGTTTGGTGACACTTTGCCGTTAGTTCCAAATTCCAGGTTCCAATGTTTCACTGTTTCAAAAATCCGTGAAAATCTGTCGCATCCTTGCCCGACTGACGTCAGTCAGGCGGGCTTGTCATCCGTGTGCTATTAACAGATGGAAAATCTGTACTTTTGCTGGCTGAAAGCATCAGATAATTCCAAATTTCAAGTTTCAAATTTCTATGTGCAAGAGTTTCAAATTTTCAAATTTCCAAATTATCTCATTTCCAAATTATCTCATTGTTCTTATTGCTTTATTTATAGTTATAACCGTAACCTCATGCCAAATGCCGGATAATAGATCTCATCAAAACAGCAGCAATGATATTCCCGACAGGAAATGGTGGAAAGAAGCCGTGGTGTACCAGATCTACCCGCGCAGTTTTAAAGATAGCGACGGCGATGGTGTCGGCGATCTGAAAGGCATCATTTCCAAGCTCGATTATGTTAAAAGTTTAGGGATCGATGTGGTATGGCTGAACCCGGTCTATGCTTCGCCGAATGATGATAACGGCTATGATATCAGCGATTACCGGGATATCATGAAGGAATTCGGGACGATGGAGGATTTCGACAACCTGCTGAAAGGCATGCACGAACGCAGCCTTAAGCTCGTGATGGATCTGGTGGTTAACCATTGCAGTTCGGAACAGGAGTGGTTTAAACAGGCCAGGAGTTCCCGCGACAATCCTTACCGCAATTATTTCCACTGGTGGCCGGCGGAAAAAGGGAAACCGGCAAAGCGATACAGCTTTTTTGATGTAAATAACGATGCCTGGAAATATGACAGCCTGACCAACGCGTATTACCTGCATTACTTTTCTGTAAAACAGCCTGATCTGAACTGGGAAAACCCGGAAGTCAGGGAGGAGATCTTTAGCATGATGCGCTTCTGGTTCGATAAGGGTATCGATGGTTTCCGTATGGATGTCATCCCTTTCATATCAAAAGATACGACGTTTCCTGAATTGCCGGCAAAATACAAGGGCGATATGATCAAATATTACGCGAACGGGCCACACCTGCATGAGTATCTGCAAGCCATGAACCGGGAAGTGTTAGACAAATACGATATCATGACGGTAGCGGAAGGCGCCGGCGTTTCATACAACGAAGCCCTCGATTTCGTTGACCCTGAGCGCCACGAGCTAAATATGGCCTACCATTTCGATGGGGTCAGCCTGGGCTATCTTCCCGATGAATTCAAGGTACCAGACCCAAATGGCTACAGCCTTGTTGAGTTTAAAGAGATCTACTCGCATTGGGACAGCGTTTTTGCTGAAAAAGGCTGGGGCACCATTTATCTCGGTAATCACGACCAGCCCCGTATGGTTACCAGGTGGGGAAACGACAGTCCTGAATTCAGGGAACTTTCATCTAAAATGCTTGCAACTTTTTTGCTGACAATGAGGGGGACGCCGTATTATTATTCTGGGGATGAATTGGGCATGGCAAACATAAAGTTTGATAATATTGAAGATTACCGGGATATTGAGTCCATTAATATGTACCAGCAAGTCGTGAATAATAACGGGGATGTGAAAAAATTCACCGAAGCCCAGAAAATATCGGCAAGGGATAATGGACGGACGCCTTTTCAATGGGATAATTCACCCAATGCAGGTTTTACGACCGGAAACCCATGGTTAAAAGTTAATCCAAATTATCAAAGCATAAATGTCGCCATTCAACAAGATGATCCCAATTCGGTGCTTAACTATTTCAGGAAGCTGGTTCAGTTGAGAAAAAAGGAACTGACCCTGGTCTATGGGCAATATGAATTATTAGACAAAGAGAATCCTGATGTCTATGCTTATACTCGGGATTTGAACGGAAAAAAAATATTGGTCCTGCTGAATTTTAAAGATAAAATATCAATTGCCAATACCGGGATTGAATTGAAAAAAACGAAAATCCTGATGAATAACTACCCCATCCCTCCTGCTGAAAATCATTTGCGCCCATATGAAGCTTTGATATATGAACTATAGGTCAGATGAAAAAGTGGTATAATATTTCAATCATTTTAAAAACTTACTTAACCGTTATTGCAATCTTTTTTTGCTTCCGGTTAATTCTTTTTTTATCGCAATTGGAGAGGATTGATTCTATCCGAGGCGATTTTTTTAAAATCATTATGACCTTCATTATCGGGATCAGGTTTGATGTGGTGATTTCAGGGTATATACTGTTGCTGCCTTTCATCATCATTTCCGTCCTGTTCATACGCAATAAACATTATGCTTGGATTTATCGTGTATTATTTTACTGGGTTTTCATTTTGTTTACCATGGCATTTGCCGTCTGTGCAGCCGATATCCCATATTTCAACCAGTTTTTTTCGCGTTTTTCAATAGGGGCATTTCAATGGATTGATAGCCCGGCTTTTATGTTTAAAATGATTTTCCAGGAGCCCAGGTATTTTATCATCATCTTGCCGCTGATTGTTTTCTTATTTCTCTTCTATAAATTGTTAAGAAGGATCTTTAAGTTTTCACCGGATCAATCCGGAAGTATTCATTTCTCTTTGAAAATTGTCGTGAGTATATTATTCCTGGGATTGATTTTTATTGGGATACGCGGTAGGATCCAGGAAAAATCGCCTATAAAAGTCGGTACAGCATACTTTTGTGATAACGCTTTTTTAAATCAGCTTGGATTGAACCCGGTGTTTACTTTAATGCGAAGTTATTTTGACAGCCTGGATGAAAAAAATAAATCTATTGCATTGATAGATGATAATCTGGCTATCCAAAATGTTCGGAAATACCTGGGTATCGATCAGCCTATCGGTGATTACCCGGTTGCCAGGCGGATTTTGCCCGATTCTTCAGGTGAAAACAACTATAACGTGGTCATTGTGATCATGGAAAGCATGAGTACCGCCAGGATGGAAAGGCACGGAAATACCAAACACCTTACACCTTTTTTAGACAGCCTTTCGCACAAAAGCTATTATTTTGAGAATATATATACGGCTGGAATCCACACTTTTAATGGTGTATTCAGTACGCTTTTTTCATTTCCGGCAATTTATCGCCAGAACCCTATGAAAGAAAGTACCATGTTTAAGTATAACGGGATTGGCAATACATTAAAGAAGAATGGTTATTCCACGACTTATTTCACTACCCACGATGGTCAGTTTGATAATATCGAAGGATTTTTAAGGGCAAATGATTTTGAGAATATCATCACACTGTCGGATTATCCCTCAAAAGAAGCCAAAACCACTTTGGGTGTCCCCGACGATTTTATGTTCGAATTTTCTATACCGGTCATAGATAATCTTTATAAAGAAAAGAAGCCATTTTTTGTGGCATTTATGACCGCCAGTGACCATGGCCCTTATTATCTCCCGGATTATTTTAAACCTAAAAACAAGAATATCAAAGATCAGATGGTTGAATATGCCGATTGGTCATTGAGAAAATTCATTTCTTTGGCTTCAGCAAAGGAATGGTTTAACAATACAATTTTTGTTTTTGTCGCAGATCATGGTGCGCCGATCAATACAGTTTATGACATCCCGATGGATTATCATCATACGCCGCTCATTTTTTATGCACCGGGAATTTTAAAAGAAGCACGGACCTTTGATTGCATAGGTGGTCAGATCGATATCTTCCCGACAATCATGGGAATTCTTAACCAATCTTATATTAATAATACTTTAGGAATAGATTTGCTTTCCGATACCCGGCCGTATATTTTTATCAACCATGAAGATAAATTTGGGGTGATTAACCAGGAGTATCTCCTGATTATGAAAAATGATAACGGGAAAGCTCTTTACAAATATCGGAATAAGGACAAAAAAGATTATCAGAATGAGCAGCAGCAGTTATTACATGAGATAGAAGAATATACGATATCAAACCTGCAGGTATTTCAGTTCCTGATGCAAAGTGAGAAGAAGTATATTGAATAAAAGTGTGATGAATCATCTGAAAACCTTCTGGAAACTTATCCTGATTGTAGGCTTGCTGATCCTTGCCTATTTCAGCTTTATGTTTATCGGTGGTGGATTTGGCAAGAAACCTGTTAATATTAAGGCAATTAATGATGGCAATTCCCAATTTCTGTTTGCACACAGGGGATTATCGGAATACTACCCTGAAAATACCAAAGAGGCAATAGAAGCTGCCAAATTGAGAGGGTTTACTGGTTTGGAAATTGATATCAGGAAATCATCAGATAATGAATTCATTCTTTTTCATGATGAAGATTGCAGCCGGTTGCTCGGGATTAACAGCAAGATCTGTGATTTGAGCACTTCGCAGATCAAGGGGCGCCACATTCTGTTTAACGGCATTGAATCCGGCAGTTATGTCCTGACATTGAAAGAATTGCTGAATAATTACAAAGATGATTTCATCATTTATTTTGACATGAAATTGAAAGATATCGATGATATTGATGAATTAGTCAGCATTATTCAATCTTATGATATCTCCGGATCATCCATAATTGCCAGTACAAGTGGTTTTGTAGTTTTTTATATCGAATATAATTACCCGGGAATAAATACAGCTTTGGAGGGGTTTAACTCCGGAAAAGAATGGATATATTGCCTGTTCCCGAAAAATTTCAAACCTGATTTTCTATCGAGTTTTGCAGGAAAAGTTGATGAAAAGCATATCTCCTGGCTCAGGAAAAAGGATTTAATTTCAAGCAGAATAGTCTATGATGTGGATAGTGCAAATTATCACCAGGTAATTCAGTGGGGATTAAAAAACCTGATCATCGATTATGATTCGGCAATGAAGGTTCCAAGTTTCTAATTTCAAATTTCAATTTCCCCGCTTCCCTGCCTCCCCGCTGATAAAATTCCCTACCTTTGCAATCATTCTATGAAATAGCCATGGACCTGGAAAAAACTAACCGCACCGAACTGTCGGAACTCGGAGAGTTCGGCCTGATCGACCTCCTGACCAGGAATATCAGCCTGGAGAATAAAAGCAGCCTGTACGGTGTGGGCGATGATGCAGCTGTCATAGATAACAAGGGCAGGCTTACCCTTGTTTCCACCGATTTGCTGGTGGAAGGTGTGCATTTCGACCTGTCATACACGCCGCTGAGGCACCTGGGATATAAAGCCGCTGTGGCGAATATCTCCGATATTGTTGCCATGAACGGCATTGCCAGGCAGCTGCTTGTGGGTCTTTCAGTCTCCAACCGATTCCCGGTGGAAGCACTGGAAGAACTCTACGCCGGCATCCGCCAGGCCTGTAAAGTTTACCATGTCGACCTCGTCGGAGGCGATACCACATCCAGCGTCAGGGGATTGTTCCTGTCTGTTACCATCGTAGGGGAGGTTGATCCGGATGAAGTTGTCTACCGCCATACGGCGCATGAAAATGACCTGGTTTGCGTCAGCGGCGACCTGGGCGGTGCTTACATGGGCCTCCTTTTGCTGGAAAGGGAAAAGGCGGCATTTCAGGGTGACCCGAATCTGCAGCCAGACCTGGAAGGTTTTGATTATATCCTGGAACGACAGCTAAAACCCGAACCCAGGACCGACATTATCCGCCTGCTGAAAGAAGCACATGTAAAACCGACTGCCATGATCGATATTTCCGATGGTCTTGGCTCGGAGATCCTGCATATCTGCTCCGGTTCAAAACTTGGGTGCCGGATCTATGAAGATAAAATCCCTATCGACCCGACCACAATCAATATGGCCGGCGTTTTTGGCATCAGCCCGTGGACAGCTGCCCTGAACGGCGGGGAAGATTATGAACTGCTCTTCACCATCGACCAGAAAGACTTTGAGAAGGCCAGGTCCATTCCCGGTATATCAATCATCGGCCATATGACGGAATTATCACAGGGAGCGAACCTGGTCACCGGCGATGAGCAATTAGTGGAAATAACAGCTCAGGGCTGGAACGCATTAAGGAGAAATTTAAAATTGATTAATATAGTCCCTAATTCAAAATTTAGAATTTAGAATTTAAAATTAATGGACATTTCGCTACTCCTACGCTCCTTGCCCGACAAACCAGGAGTTTACCAGTTCTACGACAAGGAGGGAAAGTTGCTTTATGTGGGCAAGGCCAAGAACCTGAAGAAACGGGTCTCCTCCTATTTTAACCGGGAGAATCTGGGCGGGAGGCTGAATTTGCTGGTGCGCAAAACGGCTGACATCAGGCATATCGTTGTAGGCTCCGAACTCGATGCTCTTTTGCTCGAAAATAACCTGATCAAGGAGAATCAGCCGCGTTATAATGTCATGCTGAAGGATGACAAGACCTTCCCATGGATTTGCATTAAAAACGAGCCTTTTCCGAGAATCTTCCCGACCAGGACCGTAATTCGTGACGGCTCGCAATATTTCGGTCCCTATGCTTCGGTCAAAATGATGAATACCCTGCTGGAATTGATTCGTCAAATTTACCCCCTGAGGACCTGCGGTTTAAAACTCACTGAGAAAAATATAGCGGAAAAGAAATTCAGCGTTTGTCTCGAATATCATCTGGGTAATTGCCTGGGCCCGTGTGTCGGGCTGCAGGCGGCAGATAATTATGAAGTAAATCTTGCAGGCATCCGGGAAATGGTCAAAGGGAACTTCAGCGGGGTGATGAAAGAGCTGAAAGAAAAGATGGACCGGCATGCAAAAGCATATGAATTTGAGAAAGCGCAGGCTGTTAAGGAGAATATTACTCTGCTGGAAAGATACCAGGCTAAGTCAACCATTGTAAACCCAAAGATCGGTGAGGTGGATGTTTTTTCGATCATCGACGGGGAAGAGGCGGCTTATGTAAACTTCCTGAAAGTCGCTCACGGCGCCATCATCCAGGCGTATACGGTGGAGATCAGGAAAAAGTTGGAAGAGACACCACAAGAGCTGCTGGCCATTGCTGTATTTGACCTGCGCCGGCGCCTGGCCAGTGAGGCAAAAGAGATACTGGTCCCTTTTACCTTGGAATTGGAACTTCCCGGGGTGACCATCACGGTTCCAAAGATTGGTGATAAGAAACATTTACTCGAATTGTCGGAAAGAAATGCGAAGTATTACAAGCTGGATAAAGAAAAACAGCTCGAGTTGCTGGAGCCGGAACGCCGTAGTAAAAGGATACTTGGAACGATGATGAAAGATTTGCGGATGAAAGAACCACCGGTCCTTATCGAATGTTTTGACAACTCTAATTTTCAGGGCGATTACGCGGTATCAGCCATGGTTTGCTTCCGTAATGGCCGTCCTGATAAAAATGAGTACCGTCATTATAATATCCGCTCTGTGGAAGGACCGGATGATTTTGCCTCGATGGAGGAGGTGATTTACCGTCGTTATAAAAGACAGACCGAGGAGAGTAAGCCTCTTCCGCAGCTCATTGTGGTGGACGGGGGGAAAGGCCAGCTCAGTGCTGCACTTAAAAGCCTGGAAAAGCTCGGCCTTCGCGGGAAGATCACCATCATCGGCATAGCCAAAAAGCTGGAAGAAATTTACTATCCTGACGATCCGCTTCCGCTTTATATCGATAAAAAGTCGGAAACTCTGAAAATTTTGCAACGTCTGCGGGATGAGGCACACCGTTTCGGAATTACCCATCACCGAAAAAAAAGAGAGAAAGCTACCCTGAAGACGGAGCTGACAATAATCACAGGAATAGGGGAGGAAACGGCAAAAAAACTGCTAACCGATTTTAAGTCGGTCAGCAAGATCCGCAAACTGACTTTGGCTGACCTCGAAAAGTCTGTTGGACAGGCCAAAGCGAGGATTGTGTTTGATTATTTCCATTCGTTAATCCAAACCTGAAATTAATAAATCAGGAATCAATATAATCCTTTCTTTTTCTAACTTTGAAACTTCAGGAGAAGCCACCATCCCCTGAAAAATATTTATCAACCAAAAGCCAATTATTATGCTTTTTAAAAGATTATTGCCTCACCCCGTGAGAGGAATGTTTCTGCTACTCGCCTTTACAATGGCATTAACTCCAGCCCTTGGCCAGAAAGAAAAAAAAGAAAAAGAAAATGTCATCAGTGATACAATAAAATCCGGCGACATCGGCGGTCTGAAATTCCGGAGTATCGGGCCCGCACTTACTTCGGGCCGGATCGCGGACTTCGCTGTAAACCCTGGCAATCATAACGAATATTACGTGGGCGTTGCCAGCGGGCATATCTGGAAAACCATCAATAACGGCAATACTTTCGAGCCTGTTTTCGATGATTATGGCGCGTATTCCATCGGCTGCCTGGCTATGGACCCCAAAAACCATAACGTGATCTGGGCCGGTACCGGCGAAAATAACCACCAGCGTGCGCTCGGCTGCGGAGATGGCGTATATAAAAGCACCGACGGGGGTAAATCATGGAAAAACATGGGACTAAAAGAATCCCGTCAGATCGGTATGATCGCGATACACACCGATAATACCGACCTGGTTTTTGTAGCTGCAGAAGGATCCGTCTGGGGCCCGGGCGGCGACCGCGGACTTTACCGTACCAATGATGGTGGAAAAAGCTGGGAGAAAGTACTCGCTATCAGCGAAAACACCGGTGTAAACAACGTGATCATCCACCCGAAAGATGCTGACATCATGTTTGCCACTTCTGAGCAGCGCCGCCGCCATATTTATACAAAAATCGGCGGAGGGCCGGAAACTGCAATCTATAAAAGTACCGACGGTGGGAAAACATGGAATAAAACCACCTCAGGCTTGCCCGGTGGCGATATGGGCGGGATCGGTATCGCGATTTCTTCTGCAAACCCAAATGTGGTTTATGCCATTATAGAAGCAGAAGGCGAATCGGGAGGATTCTTCAGGTCCTCAGATTGCGGCGAATCATGGTCGAAAATGAGTGACCATTCTGCCCAGGGCCAATATTATAATGAAATCTATTGCGATCCTAAGAATGTGGATAAAGTCTATTCTATGGAAACAGTTTCGCAGGTTACACTCGATGGTGGGAAAACCTGGTATTCTGTCGGTAATAATGACCGGCATGTCGATGATCACGCCTTATGGATCGATCCCGATAATACCGATCATTTCATGATTGGCGGCGACGGTGGAGTCTATGAAACTTTCGATGCCGGGAAGAATTATTATTTCAAGACTAACCTGCCGGTTACCCAGTTCTATCGCGTTAATGTCGATAATACCGAGCCTTTTTACTGGGTATACGGAGGAACTCAGGATAACAGCAGCCTGGGCGGCCCTAGCAGGAATACCTGCCATAATGGCGTTTCGAGCTTCGAATGGATCGTGACGCTCGGTGGTGACGGCTTCTTCCAGGCCATCGAGCCAACCAACCCGAATATCGTCTATTCTGCCTATCAGTATGGAAATATCTACCGGTATGACAAGAAAAGTGGTGAAAGAACAAAGATCCGTCCTGAGCCAATTAAAGGAGAAGAAACCTACAAATGGAACTGGAATGCACCATTTATCCTGAGCCCGCATTCTCCTGCAAGGCTGTATATGGCTGCCAATAAGGTTTTCCGTAGCGACGACCGCGGGCAGTCATGGAAAGTTATCAGCGGCGACATCACCACACAAACCGACCGCAATACCTGGCCGGTCATGGGCCGATACTGGGGTGTGGATGCCGTGGCAAAAGATGTTTCTACTTCGTTATTCGGAACAGGGGTTTCCTTAGCTGAATCACCTGTTAAAGCTGACCTTATTTATGTCGGTACTGACGATGGCGTGATCCAGGTTACCGAAGATGCCGGTCAGAACTGGTCTAAGACAGTCAGATTCCCTGGGGTGCCCGAATATACATTTGTCAGTGATATTATGCCCGACCGCTTTGATGAAAATGTCGTCTATGCCAGCTTTGACAACATCCAGAGAGATGACTCCAAACCCTATCTTCTGAAAAGCAATGACAAAGGCAAAACCTGGGTGTCAATCGCCGGAAATCTTCCTGAAAAATACACCGTCCTCAGCATTGCACAGGACTTTATTGATCCCAACCTGCTTTTTGCAGGAACTGAATTTGGCGTTTTTTTCAGCCTTGATGGCGGTAAAATTTGGACACAGTTGAAATCTGGAATCCCGACGGTTAAAGTGCCGGATATCGCTATTCAGGAAAAAGAATGTGACCTTGTCCTGGCAACCTTTGGCAGGGGCTTCTATATTCTTGATAATTATGCACCTCTCCGCGAGCTGTCGACAGAAACAAGGGAAAAAGAATCTCATATTTTCCCGGTAAAAGATGCCCTCATGTTCACCCAGGATGGCGGCCTTTATGGCCAGGGGTCAAATTTCTTCTATGCCCCTAATCCTGCATTCGGCGCTACTTTTACTTATTATCTTAAAGATGTTCCCAAAACACTGAAGGAATTAAGAAAGGAAAAAGAAAAAGATCTCGTCGAAGAAAAAGAACCTATTCCTATCCCGAATATGGATGAGTTAAAGGCTGAAGAGAAAGAAATCCCTCCTTATCTCATCTTCACGATAAAAGATATGAAAGGAAATATTGTCAGAAAGCTTTCAACCAGCCCCTCCAAAGGTACTTCGCGGATTACCTGGGATTTGCGTTATGCGAAAAATTACGGGATAGATCTGAAGAAAGAAAAATTTGATCCATATTCTGCCGGAAGTGGAGGTATCCTGGCAATGCCGGGTAAATATACAATTTCTATGTCGATGGTATTCCATGGAGAAGTGAAGGAACTTGCAGGTCCGGTTGAGTTTGAAGCCAAAGTGCTTAATAATACCTCACTTCCCCCGGCTGACCGGGCGGAGTTGATAGCCTTCCAGGATAAAGTGTCTGCTCTGATCAATGCCGTGAATGCTGCTGATGAATATGCGAAAGACCTGATGAAACGGGTCCAGTATGTGAAACAGGCCATACAGAATACACCCGGGGCTCCTTTTACTTTAATGGGTGAATCTGAAAAAGTGGAGAAAAAGCTGGATAGTATCCTCTGGGCTATGAATGGCCAGGTTCCCAAAGCAAGTGATGAGGAAAACCTGCCGGCACCTCCTTCTGTTAATTCACGGCTGGGCGCGATTATGGAAGCTTCCTGCGGGAATACTTCCACTCCCACGCAAACCCAGCGCGACCAATACGCATTGCTGGAAGAGGAGTTTCCTCCGATCCTGGTTCAGTTGAAAGAAATTGCCGAAACAGACCTGAAAGCACTGGAAGACGAACTGGATAAATTGGGCGCCCCATGGACACCAGGCCGCGTTCCGGAATGGAAGCGGTGAAATAAAAAAATATGAAAAAAATTCTCCTCTTTCTTTTCATTGTCATGCCAATAATCTCGGTTGTGATCCTATTTACTCATTATGGAAGGAAGGCAGAAACTGAGGTTAAGAAAACCCCGAATGAATGGTTCTTCCTTCAGAGGGCATTCCCGTACCCGGAGATTAATTATGAAGCACGGCAGCTTGCCTGGGAGCAGTCGCAAAAGATCAGGAAGGAAAGGGTTGAAAGAGGCGAAGGTTGGGTGTTCAAGGGTCCGTTAAATATCGGGGGAAGAATTTCTGCCGTTGCCATGCACCCTTCCGATATGCAGACAATCTACGCCGGTGCAGCCTCCGGAGGAATTTTTAAAACCACAAATACCGGCGAATCATGGGTTCCCATTTTTGATGACGAACTCAGCATATCTATTGGGGATATAGCCATTGCCCCGTCAAACCCGGACATCATCTGGGTTGGTACCGGAGAAGCCAACGCGGGCGGTGGTTCCATGGCTTACGACGGTTTCGGGATTTACAAATCCAACGATGCCGGAAGCTCCTGGGAGAACCTCGGCCTGGAGAATTCCGGCAGTATCGGCCGGTTGGTCATTCACCCTTCTGACCCGCAGGTTTGCTTTGTTGCTGCCATGGGACGGCTTTTTTCGGATAACCCCGAAAGAGGCGTATTCCGTACAATCGATGGAGGAGAAAACTGGGATAATGTTTTATATATTAATGATTCTGTCGGTGCCATAGATATTGTAATGCATCCCAACCACCCGGATACGCTTTATGCCTCCCTCTGGGAAAGGGTACGCAGGCCGGACCGCAGAAATTACGGTGGCCCGGGGTGCGGTATTTATCGCAGTTATGACGGCGGGGATTCCTGGACAGAGCTGACCGCCGGCCTTCCTTTCTCATCACCTGCAAATGGAAGGATAGGGATTGATATCTCGGAATCAGATCCGAATATCCTTTATGCAATATATGCCGATAATATCGGCTATTTCGCCGGTGTTTACAGGTCAGACAACGGGGGCGATACATGGTTCCGCACCAACGACGGGGACCTTGGCGATATGTATTCATCTTATGGATGGTGGTTCGGCCGGATCAGCATCGACCCGGTCGACCCTGATATCGCTTACGCCATCGGGTTTGATCTTTATAAAACAACCGATGGAGGAAATAGCTGGCCAATGATCTCATCCGCAGTACACGTCGATCAACATGACCTGGTTGCCCATCCCCTGAACCACAATTTCGTTGTACTTGGCAATGATGGAGGAATTTATCTGTCAAATAACGGCGGATCGGACTGGACCTTCCTGGAAAATCTTCCTATCACCCAGTTTTATACTTGCGAGGTCGATGAACAAAACCCCCAGAGGCTTTATGGCGGGACACAGGATAATGGCACTAACCGGACCCTTTCCGGAGGTACAGGCGACTGGCAAAGCATCTATTGGGGCGATGGCTTTTTCGTTCTCGTCGACCCGTCCGATAATAACTATATCTATGCCGAATATCAATACGGTAACTTTGCCCGCTCAACAAACGGCGGGCTGAGCTTTAATTCTGCTATGAACGGTATCAGCAGTTCCGACCGCAAAAACTGGAATACTCCTTTTGTCTTCGATCCGAATAATCCGCAAATACTTTATTTCGGAGCGAACAGGTTGTATAAAACGACTAACAGGGCGGAAACCTGGCAGGTTATAAGCCCCGACCTTACAAACGGCGGTGTAAACAGCAATGTGGTATATGGTACAATTACCACGATTGCGGTTGCCCCTTCAAACAGCCAGTTCATTTATGTTGGCACCGATGATGGCAATGTATGGCGGACTATAGACGGGGGAAGTAATTGGATAAATATTTCCTCAGGCCTGCCTTTACGCTGGGTTACCCGCGTGGCAGTCGATCCCTATGATGAAATGACCGTTTATATTACCCTGTCGGGATACCGGTATGACAATTACTTGCCGCATGTTTTTCGCAGTACCGGCGGTGGAGGGAATTGGCAGGACATCACCGGCGACCTGCCAGAGGCCCCGGCAAATGATATCATCGTTGACCCTTCCCTTGATCCGACACTTTACCTCGCAACTGATTTTGGCGTGTTTGTAACCCGGAACCTCGGCCAGAACTGGTCGATGCTGGGTGATAACCTGCCGAATGTCCCCATCGTTGACCTGGACTTCCATCAGCCGACAAGAACGCTTGTAGCAGCCACCTATGGCCGTTCGATGTACACGTTTTCTGTTGACCAACTGGTGGGAATTCAGTCAGGATTGAATGTCAATGATTATGCCTGGTCGATATTTCCAAACCCTGCTCATGATCAGATTTGGGTCAGTTATTCACTGGCTGATAAAGAGTTGTATTATCAAATCCTCAGCATGAATGGGAAGATAGTCTCCTCTGGCAATTTTTCCTGCAATCTGGCCCCAGTCAGAATTGACTTGCCAAACTTGCCCTGTGGGGTATTCCTTTTTAAGTTATTTGATAACAGAAAGGAACTTGGGACCAAAAAACTGGTAATCACTGACTGATAAGAGGTTTTTCACTGATTTACAATTTACAAATTCCGATCTAAGATCTTAGATTGCAAACTGTAAATTGTAAATTATTGCTGCTTTTTCCGTCCTTTATTCAGCGTCGTGACCGACTTCTGAAAAATTGCTACAAGTTCGTTGCTTTCATTCAGCAGATCAGCGATCGACTCTTTTTGCCGGCATATTCCTGATTTATCAATGATTATAAGGTTGATGTTTGTTTCCCGCAATTCTTTGAGAACAAGGCTCAGCTTATGTGCAAAATCTGCTCTGGATTCCGCGCTTTGGGCTTCGCCATAGTTTAAGGCTGAAGAACTGCTCGACCTAACAATCTGTTTTGAAAGATGATGTGTGAACTCGTTGAATTCACAGCATTGGCACAGGTCAATTATTCTGATGGAAAAATCGATCAGTCTCGCTTCGAGATCTTTTCTGTCCATAATGATTTTTTATGATTTATCCGGAAAAATGGCAAAATATACCCGGCCTTTGGGAAAAAATTGATTTACAGTTTTCAAATTCCGATCTAAGATCTTAGATTGTAAACTGTAAATTGTAAATCAACAAAACAGGAAAGCTTAAATCGCCAGCCGGGTCAGTCTTACAAAATCCTCCACACCCAGCTCTTCCGCCCGCTTGCTGGCCAAATGCTCCAATTCCCCTCTTTCATAATCAATATAAAAAGTCTTCAGGGAATTTCTGAGCGTTTTTCTCCGTTGGTTAAAAGCCGTTTTGACCACCTTGAAAAACAGCACCTCATCGCAGTCCAGCTTCTCCCTGTCATTCCTGCTCAAGCGGATAACCGCCGATTTGACCTTTGGAGGTGGGATGAAAACAGTTTCATTGACAGTGAACAGGTATTCGATCCGGTAATAAGCTTGTAACAGGACACTCAGGATACCATATGTCTTTGATCCGGGACCGGCAGCCAAACGCTCGGCTACCTCTTTCTGTATCATACCAACTACTTGGGTAACCTGTTGGCGGTGATCCAGTACCTTAAATAAAATCTGGCTGGAAATGTTATAAGGGAAATTTCCGATGATAGCAATCCTGCCCGAAAAGAGCTTATTAAGATCGAATTTTAAGAAATCAGCATGGATGAACCTGTCCGTGTGTTCAGGGAAAGCTTCGTTCAGGTATTGGATGGAATCCCGGTCGGTATCCATGAAATAGCATTCTTTGTCCGGAAGTTCAAGCAAAAATTTTGTCAGAACCCCCATCCCGGGTCCTATTTCAAGTATTGATATTTCTGCCGACTGTAAACTGTCAACTATTTTCCGGGCTATATTATCATCCTTAAGAAAATGCTGACCTAAGTGTTTTTTTGGTTTAATGAAGGTACTCACCTGGTATTGGCTTAATTGTTAAAATCACCACGGAGTTGGCGAAAACGCTTACGCGCTTCCGTCGTGAAAAGGCTCCCCGGATAATCCAGCATCAGCTGCTGATAAAGCTCCATGGCCTTTTCCTTGTTGTTCAGCACACCTGCCTGAAGTCCGGCCCTTTTAAACAAAGCATTGTCGGCCAGGATATCATATTGGTAATCCCTGACGATTTTATCCAGGACAGAATCTGCACTTATGAAATCTTTTTTACGGATATAAATCCCCGCTTTGCTAAACAGTACTTCATCATCCAGTGAATGATAAAGTCCGAGCATCCGGATACTGTCAAGGGTCAGTATGGCCAAACTGTCCTGCCCCCGGTAAATGAGCAGATCGGCTCGTGAATAAAGCGAGAGCCCGGTATATGTGCTGTCGGGGTCCATATTGTCGCTGATCAGCAGCGAAAGTTCCATGGCATCGTTGGCAATTAATTTGGACGTAGCTGCCTTTAAAACATCCAATTGTGCTTTGGCCCAGTCAAATTCGCCAATGAAGTAAGACAGACGCGCATTCCTGAATTTCGCTTCATGACCGGTGGGATCATTCTTGAAAGCTTTTTCAACCTGCGAATAAAGAAGCGAAGCTTCCCAAATCTTTCCCACGAATAAATAAATGTCCCCAAGTTCGAGTTTGATCACGGCTTTGACTTTTTCAGGCGCACCATTAATATTAATTGCCTCTTCAAGCAACAGTACCGACTCATCCAGTTCGTTGAGATAAAAAGCCTGCAGATGAGCAAGGTCACGCATCAGTACAACCGTCCGGGCATTCCTTCCTAGTTCATCGAGGGCAGTAATATATTCCTGTTTCAGGGATTGAAGCTCTTTAATCTGGTAATTGTAGCCTTCCGTGATCCTGAGGAATTTAGTCTGAAGGGTTCCTGTCAGACTTTCAGCATAATAGGGATTTGATGGTCCCTTTTTAAGCAGATAATTAAAAGCCTCAATGGCGACAGCATAATCTTTATTGGACAGGCTGAGATTAGCAATGCTGAAAACAAACATGCCTCCCTCATTGAACCTTACATCCATAGACTTTGCCTGGATAAGGGCGAATTCAAAATCTTTCCGCTGAACCGAAAGCCAGAGTAACATTTCACCGTAATAACGATTTTCAGGGCTGCGTTGATTCCTTTTTAACAAGGATTCCCTAAGTGCATTGCTTATTTTATCTTCAATATCTTTATTTAAAATATTCTGAAACCTGTTTTGCACCATTTCAAGTTGCGACGGATCACGCTCAAGCATATCCAGGTATTCTTCGATCATAGCGTTGTAATTTCCGCTCATCTCATAAACCAGGGCCAGTTCCTGGTTAAATAGAACTGAGTATTGCAATAGCTCACGCCCGCGCAAATAGGTTTTAATGGCATATTCATATAACTGCCGGGTAAGAAAAGCATTTGCAATCTCTGTGATATTCGCCTTGTTAGGTTTTATCCTTTCGATCACGTCATCAAAGCTCCTTGTGGCTTTTTCAGGTTTATCCGTCAACAGGTAAATATACCCCAGGTCAACCTCATAGCGGTAAGATCCCGGCTCATCCTTAATCTTGCTTCTGACCAGCTTTTCAGCCTCGCTGAATTTATCAAGCGCGGTCAGGCAGAATAAATAATAAGTATAATGATGATGGGTGGGTTGCTTGTCATAGAGATCACGAAAGAGTTCCAGTGCCTTTTCATAGTCCTTGTTACCATAATATTGAAAAGCGAGTTTTTTATTTTCCTGCTCCTGCTGCTTTTGCTGCGCAGCAGGGGTATTGACTTCCGGAAATACCTGGGAATAAACATTCAGCCCCGGGATTGTCATAAACAAGACAAACCAGGCTATAATGATTAATGCAGATAATCTTTTATCGCGTAATAAGCTCAAATCCTGTGTATTTAGTCAAGGCGGCGGGGATTTTTATACCGCCGGCCACCTGGTTATTTTCCAGCAGTGCTGCTACTACCCGGGGTAACGCCAGGGCGCTGCCGTTTAGTGTATGGGCCAGGCGAATCTTGCCTTCTGCATCTTTATAGCGGAGTTTCATCCGGTTCGCCTGGAAGTTTTCGAAATTAGATACTGAGCTTACTTCAAGCCACCTTTTCTGGGCGCCTGAATAAACCTCGAAATCATAGGTCAATGCTGATGTAAAACTCATATCGCCTCCGCAGAGCCTGATAATTCTGAATGGCAATTCCAGTTTTTGCAGTAGGGAAGCTACATGACCCCGCATTTCTTCCAATCTTTCATAAGAAGTATCAGGATGAGCGATCTGGACAATTTCTACCTTATCGAACTGGTGTAGGCGGTTTAATCCCCTTACATCTTTCCCGTATGAACCGGCTTCGCGGCGAAAGCAACTTGAATAGGCTACGTTTTTAATGGGTAATTCAGAATGCTTCAGGATGACATCCCGGTAAATATTCGTGACAGGCACTTCAGCCGTAGGAATTGCATAAAGCTTATCAAGGCCGATCGCATACATCTGCGCATCTTTGTCAGGAAGCTGGCCGGTACCGTAAGCGGAATCTTCATTGACGAATAATGGCGGCTGGAATTCTGTGTAGCCAGCTCCAATGGCCTCTTCCAGGAAGAAATTGATCAGGGCGCGCTGCAATTTGGCACCTTTACCTTTATAAAAAGGAAAACCGGCGCCAGTCACCTTGCTGCCAAGGTCAAAATCAATGATGTCGTATTCACCGGCCAGGTCCCAGTGAGGTTTAGCTCCTTCTCCCAATTCAGGCAAACGGCCCCATTCATATACTACTTCATTATCGGCAGCGGAATGACCGGGCCGAACGGAAGAGTGGGGGAGGTTCGGCAACTGCACCAGCAACTCGTTAAGCTGAACCGTAATTTCATCCATCTGAACCGCAAGATCCCGGGTGAGTACCTTCAGATTTCCTGTTTTCTCTTTTAAAGTATTGGCTTCTGCCGCAAGCCCTTGCTGATACAATCCCCCGATCTCTTTGGCTGCCAGGTTTGCCTCTGCCAGGCCGTCATCGAGCTTTTTCCGGGTTTCCCTTCTTTTATCATCCAATGAGACGATTTGTCTTATAATTTCATCAGCCTTAAAGTTCTTAATAGCAAGCCTGCGGATAACTTCATCCTTATTATCCCTGATAAAACCGATCTGTAACATAATTTGAAATTTGCATGGCAAAGGTACTGTTTTTGGAACAGTGGAACGGTGGAACGGTGGAACGGTGGAATAAAAAAACCCGGCATTTTCACACCGGGTCTTCACTCTATATGAGGATTGATTTTGGATAAATCTTATTTAGCTGCAATTTCAGCGACTTCCATGATTTCAACCGGGATAACCGAAACGTATGAACGGTCGTTTCTGCGTTTCCGGAATTCCACCCTGCCGTCGATGAGGGCAAAAAGGGTATGATCTTTGCCCATGCCTACATTTAAGCCGGGATTGTGGCGGGTTCCGCGCTGCCGGACAATAATATTGCCGGCCTGGGCAAACTGGCCTCCGTAAATCTTAACTCCCAGTCGCTTGCTGTGTGATTCGCGACCGTTGGAGGAACTACCTGCACCTTTTTTGTGAGCCATATCTCTGAGTTATTTAAGGTGATGCAAAATTAAATCAAATTATCGTTTTTCTGGATTGCTTCAGGAGCAGCCGATTCTTCCACGGATGCCGCAGTAGCCTTCTTCGACCTGGGTTTCGACACCTTCTCCACAATGTCTTCTATCTTCAACAGGCTTAAATACTGACGGTGACCGTTGAACTTTTTATAACCCTTTCGGCGTTTTTTCTTGAATACGAAGAGTTTGTCTCCCCGCAAATGCTCAAGAATAGTCCCCTCAACATGGGCGCCTTTAATGACAGGAGTCCCAACTGTAGTCTTCCCCTCATGGTCAATGAGCATCACTTTGTCAAAGTCTAACTTTGCGCCTTTTTCTCCTTCAAGACGATGTACAAAGAGCTCCTGGCCTTTCTCCACCTTGAATTGCTGTCCTGCTATATCAACTATTGCGTACATTACGGATTTGTTTATCGATCGGTCAAATTTTGGAAGCGCAAAAGTACAAATATTTTTCAATCAACAACGTAAATAAGATAAAAAATTAATGAGATACAATCTTTTTCTTATTCACCAGGAATATTCCCAGAAGAATTACCGCCATCCATAAAAAAGATACAGGGGTCATTTTTTCACCATCCATAGACCCCCAGGATACGGCAACCACAGGGATGAGGTAAGTGACCGATGCGGCGAAAACCGGGCTGGCCAATTTAACAAGCTTGTTGAACGCAATCAGCGCAAGGGCGGTACCAACGACAGCGAGGATGCCGATATAACCCAGCGCTTTCAGTGCCGCTGGTTCTGTCGATATCTGAGGGATAAACTCTGTAAAGATCAAAAGGTAGAGCAAAACAGGCATCCCGATGATAAAGAAAGATAAAGCGGTTATAGTAAGGGCATCAACATCCCGGAGCTTGTATTTGACCAGGTTTACGTTAGTGGCATAACAAACGGTTGCAATAATGATATAAATAGCATATTGAATATTGAACTCAAAGCTTCTGCCGCCGCTGATGCTGATCAGGCCTATGGCACCTGCAAGCCCGATCAGGACCCCTGCCATATTAAACCACTTGATCTTCAGCGAAAAAAAGCTTAGACCGATAACCATGGTGAATAATGGGGTCAATGAATTCAGGATGCCGGCAAGGGAGCTGTCAATGCCGGTCTGGGCCTTTGCAAAAAGAAATGCGGGGAAACCGCTCCCGATTAATCCCACGATGGCTAAGTACTTCCATTCCTGAAAGCTTAATTTCCTGAGCCTTGAAAGAGCAAAAGGACTCAGGACCAGGAACGTGATGGAAACTCTCAAAGCCCCGACTTCAGCGCTGGAATAGAATTCCAGCCCTCTTTTGATCAGAATAAAAGAGCTGCCCCAAATAAGAGCCAGGCTGGCAAGTATTCCATAGGCTATAAGAAGATTCCGGGAATTAGTGCTTCGGTTTTCCATTATAATCACGCATGGACAAAATTATAAAAAGAAACACGCTTTATTCCGGCTGATTTTGAGTTATTAACAATTAAGGGTAAAAACAGACATAGTCTTTTCTGCTTAGCCCTAAGGTCAAGCTTTTGTAAAATGAATATAAATTTAGGGTCCCGGTTGAAAAAAGACTTTCAGATTTTAATATAGATTGTTTTTTATCTCTACATTTGACAAGAAACCAGTTTTTTAAGGAATTTTTTATTGATTTCTTAAAAAATGTTTACCTTTGGGGTGATTTTTTCTGATTAAGTCAATAATAAAGCAAAACCACCTTAAACCAATACTAGTCGAATATATCATCAACCAAATTGATAACCAGAACATTAAATCAGAACAACCGACAAACAATTAATTAATTAACTTAATTTCATTACCATGAGAAACTTTACCAAGTATCTTTTGACAATGATGGTAATTGTATTATCATCTACTGTCATGCTCGCGCAGCTACGGGTTTCATCCAGCGGCGGCAAAACACCGGTACTCCCTGAATCAAGAGCAGTACTCTACCAGCAAACGAACTCCGCCGGATCCGGTCGGGCTTCGCAGGATTTTGAACCTGCTTATAACGCCTATGACTGTCAGGGCGCTGATGACTTCTATGTTCCGGCAGGCTTGCTTTGGATCATTCAGACAGTGACCGTCACGGGCACTGGAAGCCTCACGGCTACTGTGGCCAATGTCCTCATTTATGCGGATGCCGGTGGTATTCCGGCCGCTACTGCAACCAATTCCTTAATGGGGTTGACATGCACTAACGCAAGCGGAGTCCTGACAATCCCCATTCCCGGAGGTCTGCCACTCGCACCAGGACATTACTGGATTTCCGTCCAGGATGCTGCTCCTTATGTCACTTACGGGCAATGGTTCTGGACTATGACAAGTTCTATCTACAATTCACAATCATGCTGGCGCAATCCCGGTGGCGGTTTTGGCGGTCCGGTTAACTGGACCACGATGGCTGCATTGGGATATCCTAATGCAGATTTCATGTTTCGCCTGGAAGGAACTTCCGGCCCGGTACCTACCTGCGATTACCAGATCAATCTGCTTGACTGGTTTGGTGACGGCTGGAACGGCGGTTCCTTAGACGTACTGGTTAATGGGACTGTTGTTCTTGACAATATCACCAACAACCTTCCCTATCCCAGTTATGGCCCGGTTACCTATTACTTTAATGTGCCAACAGGTGGAATGATCACCACGGTCTATACCGCTGGATCATGGCCCGAGGAGAATTATTATTATATTTATAATAGTGAAGGCAGCCAGGTTTGGTATTCGACAGGATCCTATCCGAACGGCCCGCCGAACATTATGCCCGGCCAGCTTTATGGAAGCTGCCCGATGACGGGTGCCGTGGATGGCTATGTCTTTAACTATGACGGCCTGGCTGTTTCCGGTGCAACCATCATTGTGGAAAACGGCCCGACAACCACTTCCGGACCCAATGGCTATTACCTGCTAGAAGATGTAAATGGCGGAAGTACAACTATTGCCTGCACCAAAACAGGATACAATACGGCTATCGATGTCGTTGCTGTTTTAGCTGGCGATACGGTCCCGCATAATTTCACGCTTACCCAGCCGAATATGATAATCAACCCGCTCCTTATTGAGGAAACCCTCAACCCGGGCGAATACTTCACCACCTCGCTGAACGTGCTGAACAACGGCAACGGCCCGCTGGGATGGGAAGCTGTGATCAATTACCCGGAAACGGATAATTCTGGGGGTAATTATATCATCAACCCTCCGGGGTATCAGACAGAGCAAGTTGAACCAAATGGGGCTGCATCCACCGGATATGGCACCGTGATTGAAAATGGTTCAAGGGACCTGATGATTTGCCCTGAAGGCAGTCTCTTTAGCATACCACCGGTCAGTTCTACAAATGCTTACACAAGCACACTGGGCGCCGGATATAAATGTTACCAGAGTTACTCCGGTGTTGAAGGAGCCATTTCCGCTGTTACATTCTGGGGTGTATTTGCCGGCTATACACTGCCAACAACACCCGGAAATTTCCTGATAGAACTTTGCCAGCCGGGCTCTATGCCTGGAGCAGTGGTGACTACCGTGACTATCCCATTAGTTGGGGTTAACACCGGTCAATTATTGCTTGGAAGCTACCAGATCGGTATATTTACAGCTGAAATACCTCCGACAGATTTGCCAGCTGGTTGGCTTGCTGTACAGTTCCAGGCTTCACCAACATTTTACTGGAATAACACGCAGGCCGGAGCAGGTTTCCCGGCTTATCAGAATTCTAATCCCCTGCCCGAAAGACTTGCGATGTGCCTTGGTGGCGGCGGTGGAGCCGGAAGCTGGCTGACGATGGATTATTATGAGGGCAATGTGCCTGCATTCGGTGGCGTTGACAATATTCCTACCCACCTGGATGCTGCTGGTACAGCCCCTGGAGAAGTTTATACGGCCGATGTCGTTTTCACCTCCACACCTTTCGTTGGCGAAATTACCGTTCCTGTGACCATGATCATCATGGGCGCTGAACTGGTAGCTCCTGAAAACCTGGAAGTTACACTCATCAACGATATTACCGGTGAAGTCGGACTGACCTGGGAATGGAACGGCGATGCTTTCCAGTTCTTCATGGTCAAACGCGATGGTCAAATCATCGGGACTACCACAAACACCTATTTTACTGATATACTCCCGGACTTTGGCGAATATTGCTATACCGTACAGGCGGTTTATGATGAAGGTCAGACTTCACCTGCCGGACCGGAATGTGTTGAATGGCCAGACCCGGAAATCTTAGTCAACCCGATGTCGCTTGAAGGTTGGGTATGGGTGGATCACCAGGTTACTGTCTACACCACTATTTACAATACCGGTATTGGAACTCTGTATTATGAGTTCCCGGATTTCATGGCAAACAATACCGATGACACCAGGGCTTACTGCGCCGCCAGCGGTGGTTGCGATGAGTATATCTCCAAGGTGGTAATCGGTACCATTAACAATTCATCCGGTTGCACCGGCTATGGGAATTACACTTCCCAGTCTACAGAAGTAGAAACAGGGGGAACTTACCCGATCACCATTACCAACGGTAACCCGATCTGGACGGCAGACCAGTGCGGAATCTGGGTTGACTGGAACCTGGATGAGGATTTCACAAATGATGGCAACATCACCGTCAGTGGCAGCCCGGGTGTGGGACCTTACACGGCTAATATTTTGGTTCCTGACGATGCAGAAGGCGGACCGACACGGATAAGAATTCGTATTGTCTATGCAGAAACACCAACTCCCTGCGGCACCTCATTCTATGGCGAATGTGAAGATTATACCCTTGATGTCCAATCCGGATTTATTGTCGCTGTGGAGCCGAACTTTGGCACTGTTGCCTCCGGAAGCTCGCAACAGATTGCCATTACCTATGATGCAACCGGGTTCGAAGTTGGCACCTATCTGGAGGAACTTCTGTTGAACAGCAACGACCGGGATGAAGGAGAACTCATCATCAACAACACGATGCATGTCTATGTACCAGCCCAGTTTGCCGGTACGGTTTATGACATGGATGACAACCAGCCTCTTAATGGTGTTACCGTAACAGCGGGTTCAATCTTCCAGACCACAACCAATGAGGATGGTGAATACAGCCTCTTTGTAGACCAGGGCACCTATGATGTGGTGTTCGAAAAGCTGGGTTATATGGATGTAACGGTTGCGGACACCTTCGCGCTGCAAGGCGTGGTCACCCCGATCAGCATCGGCATGTGGGATATGAACTAT
>Ga0265292_1000717_pt1 | contig 39246 bp, 28 predicted proteins | sample Munlanlewell296A_FD_189080 | JGI IMG/M metagenome (GOLD analysis project Ga0265292, IMG submission 189080) | Leachate microbial communities from a municipal landfill in Southern Ontario, Canada - Leachate well 296A | ecosystem: Engineered > Solid waste > Landfill > Unclassified | place: Canada... | reverse complement strand
GGGATTACAACCCTCACTTCAGGCAACTCATCCATATTTCCTACAAAGCAGCTGCTGAGATGGGCAAAGAATTTATGGATGCACTGGATTATTACCGCGATCCGATCGAAGAGCAGGTTTACACTAATTTGTACGACAGGCACTTGAGGCGGGTGTTCTGACCTCCCCCTGCCCCCTCCTTAGGAAGGAGGGGGTAAGAGAGCAATTTGGTAAGGTATTGAATATGAACGAAATGCCCCGGGGGCTCACCCCCTCCTTTCTAAGGAGGGGGCAGGGGGAGGTCCTATACCGCTACAATTGTATTTCAACAATATTACCCTGACGGTCCAGCATGGCCAAAAAGATATTAGCTGGAATTACTGCTCCGCCCAAGCGATATTTATTGTCTTCGTGAGTAAACCGTAAAACTTTCCCGTCAATGGCAATGGCTTTCGGACTGTAACAGTTTTCCTTTACAGCATATCTGAAGGTGACTGAATGACCCATAAAATCCATTGAGGCAGATAATCCATCCATTGAGCGGGGAATAACGGGGTCTACAATCACATTCCCAAATTCAACCCGTAAGCCAAGTAACCGTGTAACGATCATACTGACATAAATGCCGGGTCCGCTTGAATAAACCCGCCAACCACCTCTTAGCGTGATTTTTCCCGTTTTAATTTCGTCGTAAAGATCATCCGCTTCGGAGCGGCTTTTGAAAGCAACATCCGAACTGCTGTAATAACAGTTCGACTGCCGGATGTCGCCGCAGGGCACAATTTCCCTGTATGCAACCGGTATTGCCTGGCGAAGCGCTGTCACAAACGCATCGGCTTTACCCGTTCGGGCAAGTGACTCGGCATACCGGATATGCTCGTGCATGTACATGAGGCCTATTTCGCGGCCAAAGAACGTACTGCTTTCGGCACGCTGGAATATGGTTTGAATCCCTCCTTTATATTTGAGAGGACGGTCCATCAACCGCGCACCATCAGGGCCTTTAAGGTGTTGCTCGATAAGATCCTGGTGATGCTCAGCCTGTTCTTTGGTGAATATTTCACTTATGATACCCCTCTCCATCGGCAACAGGCTATAATGAACACCTGTTTTAGCATCACCTGGATGAAGCATTACACAGATGCTGCGGTCTTCATTAACAAGCCCGTACCCTGCTACTACACCATCTTTTACAAGGTATTTATTGAAATCAGCTTTGATCCTTTCGCAGATATCCTTTAACTCTTTGGCCTTTGATGCATCGCCAGCAAGTTCATATACAGCCTGGTACTGCATGAAAGCCTGGTAATTCATTTCAACCGTCCAGCTGGAGATCATCCGTTCTGCCAATTCCTTGCTGACCGGTTGCAGCGAATCATTCCAGTCGCCGCCGCCAAAAGGAACCAGTGCAGTGCCGGGGATAAATGAGTTGATGATCATGCGGATGAGTCTGTCGACGTGCTCGCTGATGGGTGTTTTTTCAGGGCCTGTGCTGCCATCTTCATGGTAGTAAGGGACTACCTCATCAAGGATTTTAAGGTCGCCGGTGACTTTTATGTAATTGCTCAGGGCAATGATGACCCAATAGAAGACATCCCCGTGCGAGTCATGGGCCCTGATATGTGAGAAGCTGTCGAACATCCACCATTGCGGCCATCCGCCATCAGGATTCTGGTTTGAGAATATGATGCACAGCACCTGCTTCGCTTCCCTATACTTTTCCATGGTCAGCAGCAGGTCAATCGGGCCCTGTGATACATCGCGCGTACCCCAGGCAGCCCCGCTGAATTGTTCCAGGCCGTAAGGCGTCAAGAAATGAGTCATGGCATTCATGCCATACCACGGCAGGATTTCCCGGATGGCTTTGGCGTCCTGCTGGTCTCCTTTCAGCGAAAGGTTGAGACTCAGGTGCCGCCAGAACGATTGTACCTCGAGGCAATCGGAGAGCCACTGCTCATCTGCATTTTCAATCGGTGAGGTCTTAACATCAGAGCAAACTTCACCAATAAAACTCATGCAGAAATTTGCTGTGTGACTTACGTCAAGGACAAAAAAAGAGCCGTTCCGGATCTTATTGCCGGGATAAAGCGCCTCTTCACCGCAGGCCTTGTAATCAGCCTGAATATTGTTGATGATGATCCTGAACCTGGCCTGTGGAAATTTACCCGAGATCATGCTGCCCGCTTCTGGTCTGGCCACAAACTGATAAGGGTCACTGCCCGGGATTATTTCCCAGCCGTTCAGGGTATCAAAATCATGGGTAATTAACAACCTGACATACGAGCCGCTGAGAACTTTGAAGTCCATATTTACCTTTGGGGCAGTTGCTGACGTCCAGGTACGGACCTGGAAGCAATGATCATTGTGTTTGTATAACCAACGGCAATAATTTAACCCGATCTCAAAAGCAGAAGGAACACCGAGCAAATAGTAACAACCATCAATTTCGACGAAGATACGCTGGCCTGATTCAGGAGAAATATTGAACTGGCTGGTGCACACTGAGAGCAGAACGTTGAAATTAGTGTTACCCTGGGATAGGTGCGAATTGAAGACACCAAATGCAAAAGCCGTGGTGGATACGATATTTTCATCAGGGGCAAAACCTGCGTTTGCCTGCATAATGTGTGCATGGGGCCGGTCAGCCAGTATTTCTTTCGCACGCAGCATCACATGGTTGCTTTGCCCGTAGAAAAATGATAATAACTGCCCGTTTTCCTCTTCGCAATGACGCTTTCCCGCGCCAAAATACCGGTCAAGTTCCTGGTTGGTCAGGTCATCCACAGGTAAAAAAGAAGAGGTGTTGAATAAGTTTTTATCGGGTGAAATCAGTTGGTCCTGATCCGGAACAGAAACCTGGTCAATGAATTCAAGAAAAAGTCCGGGCAGTCGTTTCAAATCATCGGGTGATGTTGCCGGTCCATGATCCGGAAAGTAAGTGGCTACAAAAGCACTTTGGTGATGCCAGCCTGCTTCAAGGATAAACGGCTTTTCCTGTAAGGCAATTACAGAGGATTCTCCGGCATAATTACCGCCAAGCTTATCGGCAAGCAAGCCTTCGGGTATTCCGGTTTCACGGTACGTTTTTCCGTAAAACTGCATACCGTCAACACTTCCTGCTGCCGCGGTATTTTTGCCTGCAATCATCAGCCAGGGATACCCAACTGATTCCTTCATGTTCTGGCGGCAACAAACGACAGCACCATGGTGTTGATCTTCAAGTACAAGCCGCTCAAGATACTGGCTTACATAATATTCATTGATCAGCCCGCCGGTCATCGGCTTTAAGCCTACATCCTGAAGATAAATCAAATCAAGTTCAACAGGATCGCCCGTCGAATTAGTAACATCAATCTGCCACTGCCAGCTCAGACTTTTTTTTGAAAGTTGCAGCACGCAGGTATAATCAAGACCTGCCCAGCTGCCTTGGGCTATAAAAGCGTCACCGGTTAACTGGAACCGGCTGTTGGATTCAGGGCCTGCTAGCGCTGTGAATATAAAGGGCTTTGATCTTTTCCTCAGGAAGATGTTTGCCCCGTATTTAATAAAAGGTGTTGCCGCTTTGAGACTTATCCTGATCGGATCAGCTTCAATGTGCTTCACTGATCCATTTTCCAGGAAATCGATGGAAAGGCCAAGTGAATTGGAAAGTTTCATTTAGTTGGTTTTGATGCTAAGAACCATTTCACCCTTGTGTTTATGACTGTAATTTAACGCGATACGCTCTCTGTCACGAACCATCTTAATACCTCCAGCATCTATTGTGGCAGAATTGATCTTGTTGACACCCGGGCCTTCGAAAACAAGTTCACCTGGCAGGTCACGATCGCCATACAGGGTAACCCGGAGTTGCCCGCCAGCTTCTTCAACATGAAGGATATCGGAAGTACTGTGCAAAATTTTCAATCCGGCCGAAACTTCCATACATACCGGAGTTAATACTCCGTACAATGCCGGCCATAACACCTCATCCTGAATGTAAGGAATTGTTATTGTTTCACCACTTAATGGATGGGTATAACTGACTTTGCCGGTTTGTTCCTCGTTGTAATAATTGCCGATGAACAAAAGAGCCGAATTAGAATCTGTGAAACGTTCTCTCACAGCGATATTGACACTGTTCGTTGAGGCCTGCCTGAGCGTTGCACCCGATTTCTTCAGAATTGCTTCATACACCGGCTTATGGCCCTCAGTATCGAAGCCGATCCAGGTACCCAGGTGCATGACGGTCCCTTTTCCAAGAGGTTTCGTAAACCCACAGGCAGTGCCCTTGATGGTCCGGGCGATGATCTCTGCCCCGGATAGTGATTCTTCAGAGTAGATGACCTGTGGGTTGGCGCATTTGATGTCCTTAAGGTCATAAACATCGATCAATGGTGAGTCGATAGTCTCCTTGCCGGAAGGCACAATTCCCAGTGCATTGCGAATGATGGTGCAGGGTTTCTGCGACATCTCCCGGTCAGGCAGACAGGGAAAGATGACCAGGTTACCGCCCTCTTTGGCATAATCCACGATGACCTGCTGGTCGCGGCCATTCATCTCATCGGTGCTGAAGGCCCATACTTGCTTGTATAGACTTAATTGTTCAGCCGAAGCCTGGCATAGGTCAGCCATATCGTAATCGATGTTGAGCACCTGGAGTACTTTAAGCAACCCGTCGAAGTAAGCCGGCCTCCGGATGGAAGAAGCGTTGAACAGCAGTTCACTTGCCCCTGTTTCAGGCCGCTCCAGCTCGGTGGCATAATAGGGCGGGTAGAAAAGCACACAAACCTCCGCTTTACGCTTAGCCTCTAAAATCAAGCTTTCAGAGGTTTTCAGGAGTTTGCTTATGCGCCTGACCAGCGGAAAGGCGCTGGTGCGCTCTCCTTCCGGTGTAAGCGGGTTGAACCAGTAGAAGGTTTCCCCGGAATAGCCCCTGTGCCTGGGGTTGCGGCCCTGCGAGAACATGTAATGGTTCCAGCCGGTCAGCCCATTGGCAATGCTGGCTTTGTAAAAGAGTTCCATCTCCCTGGGATTCGTCACCACATGATATTCGCGGGAACCGCTCTGGAACTCGGCAGCAAACAACGGCTTGTTGCCTTGCATTGCAAGAGTTATGTCATTGATGATCCGGTCATCGTGCATGTTACGGTGCGACAGGTATTCCGGGATATGATCCACACCGAAGATGATCTCGCTCTTATCGCCGAACAAGTCTCCGTACATGGTGATGTTCACTGGAAACTCATAGCCGCTGCCGTAAATCCATCCGGGAAGATTGTGATAGACCGGCACGGTGACACCTCTTCCTCTTGCCATGGCCGTAAGTACCCTGAGGTAGTCACCGTAGTAAGTCCTCCAGAAGCAATGCCATTCATAATCGCGGCCCCGGTCGCCTTTTGAAGCATAGGGAAGCCTTCCGTCAGGGGGGAGTTGCATAAGGGTAAAATCGGGATAATCGGTTCCCCACAGGCCGTTCACTTCATCAATACCGGAGAATTTCTTCTTTAGGTATGAAATGAACCGGTCTCTCACATTCTCACAATAATCTGCCTGGTGGGCCAACCAGGAGAATACACCGATCTCATTACAGATCTGCATCATGATGACCGGTCCACCGGCGGATATTTCACGCTGGCGGATGAAAGGCATAACCTGATCGTACCACAACGCCACGCACTTCAGATAGCGCTTATTGAACAAGCTGACCCCGTCGCTTGCGACGATCCCGCCTTTGCTGTTGCGCATCCTGACCTCTTCCCCGTATTCATCAAGGAACCAGTCCGGCAGCCCGGCGCCGCGGGTCTCCGCCAGTATAAAAGGCCCGGGTTTCACGATACAGGTCAATCCGTAAGCCTGACATCGTCGCAGCCAACCCTTGAGATCGCGTTCCGGGCACGAGGTGCCGTCGAAATCGAAAACGCCCTTTACGGATTCGTGCCAGGCCCATGGCACATAGGAACTTACGGTAGTCAGCCCTGCTTCTATTGCTGCTTCCAGGTGCTTATCCCACAGTTCGCGCTTAATTCTGAAATAATGGATCTCCCCCGAATTCAGGAAAACCTTTTTTTCATTCAGGCAGAAATTACCTTCTTTAATATTGAATGTCATTCCGGTTGTTTTAAACTTTCCGCATTTTTTTGCTTCAGAAGGTCCTTGATTTCGTGGGATCTTCTTTCAGTCAGCGAGTAGCGAAGGAGAAAGAATATTGAAAAGAGGCTCAGCAAAATCGGCAGGCCGATCTCAACCACACGCATCATGAGCAACGTGTATGGAGTCTGCTTGGTGAGTGGTGCTATATTGCTTTCAATGGTACCAAGTTCCTTGTCGAGGAGATCGGGTGATAATGAAGTATTCATGCCCGAAATGCTGTTGTTTATCCCGGTAATATTATTTATAATCTCCTGGTAGTGTTCTTTGCTGTTACTGCTTTTTACGAATTTTGCTTCCAGATGAGACATGAGCTCAAATGAATGCATTTTGGCCTTTTCAAGCTTTGTGTGAAGAGTCAGGGGGATTGCTGATTTAATCAGGGAGTCAATTCCGGATGTCGTGATCTGAGGCACTGCTTGTTCCATGCGTAATTGAAGTTGCTCCAGCCCGGCAACCGTTGAATTTGTAGCGGACTTCGCGTTCAAAAGCATAGTTTTCCTCATGGAGGGATATTCAGAAAGATATTGGCTTCTCTCATCCTGGTTTTTTAAAGATTCTTTGTTCAGGTATTTCAGGTATTCCTTTGATTCCTGCAATGCTTCAGCGGTTTGCGTTTTGGTATTTGCAATCCACTCTGCATTGGCAGTGCTGAGGCCCTGGTAGCCCTGCCAGTACTGAACTTTAGCACGCATCTCCCTGGTATCTCCTTGTATACTATCTACTTTTGTGACCTGGGTTTGGTCGAACATGGTCAACACAATCAGCGCACCTGCAACAAAACTTGCCAGTGCAGTTCCCATTTTAATAAACCACCAGAATATTGAATAGAAACTTCCCTCAGCGCGATAGCCGGTCTTTAATTCATCTTCATCACATATATCACCAACCATGGAAGCTCCAAGAGTAAAGAAAAACAGCATACCGGCCGAAAGCAGCATGGTGGGAATAATAATCAGGTAAGGAAAGTGCGGGTTATAGCACACTATCTTTGAAAGTTGTGCCAGGACCATGAGTAAAATAGCAATGGTAAGGGTATTCCGTTTTCCCAGTTTCGGGCTGATCCAGTTGAGGGGGAAAACGGCAAGCAGCCCTGTGATAGCCCAAATGGTGCCGTTTATTCCAAGCAGTCTGGCTCCGGCGACTTTATCGCCACCGAAAACATAAAAAATCGGAATGTATGACCCAAGGAGCTGTACGAAATTAAAGCCCATGGCCAGGGTGAAAATAGTAAGTGTCAGCATGATAAAGTTCCTGTTGCTGGCGGTACGCTTCATATCCATCCAGAATGGAGTTTTTTCGTGCTTTGCCGCTTTTACAAATCCTGGCTCGCGCAATTTGAGGGTCCACCAGAACGAGAGCGGGATGATGATGGCCGCAACCATCAGGGAGACATAGCGCATACCATCCGCTTCATTTCCCCCGGGGCCTTTGAAAACTTTCATGCTGGCCAGGGCAAAAAGCCAGGGAGTGCTCATGGCAAAAAGATTGCCCACAAAACTCTTGGCACTGAAAAGACGGGTTCGCTCGTGGTAATCGGTAGTCATTTCCATCCCAAGGGCGCCATGAGGGATTTCGAAAATATTGACGGCTGTGAAAAACAGGAGCAGGGTCACGAGAATATAAGAGAGTTGAAACCACTGGTAGCCTGAATCAGAAGGGAACCAGGTTCGCACCATATCACCTTTTGGGATCCACCACATGACCACAAACATAACGGCTACCAATACCCCCCCTATCAGCAGGTAGGGACGCCGGCGGCCCCATCGGGTCCTGGTATTGTCAGAGAGATGCCCGATGATAGGATCCGATAGTGCATCCCACAAACGGGGAACAATCAGGATGGCTCCCAGCCAGAAAGCGCTCAGTCCCAGGCTTATATTGCCCATCAAACCAACAAGTATTCCGGCTACGTTGAACAGTGCAATGGGAATAATACCACCGGCCCCATAGGCGGCCAGTTGTGAAAAGTGTAACCTGTCATCCGTTTTGGTTTGGTGAACCGTGCTTTGTTCTTTCATAAAAGTATCAGAATTTAAGGCAGTTAATAAGATATCACGACTACTGCAGGAATTGCTGAAACGGAATTTTCCCCATGACTATTCTACTTTAAATATTCGAAGCCGAGTTTGTTCAACCCTATCTGGATGATCGGATCTTTCATCACATAATTCCAAACCAGGCCTGTTCTGAAATTTTCAATCATGATCAGCATCGGCCCCTCATCAATACCTATAAAATCATCATTTACCCAGTTCGCTGTCGGGTTGAACGCATCATAATAACCATACTTACCCCAAAGCTTCTGACCATACTTTTCATTGATTGATCTGATGGTCGGCAGCACAATTTCAGGAGCAAATGGCAAAGAGGCAAGCGGGCCGTAGGGTGCAATGGTTCCGTCATCAAAATAATTGTATTCGGGGCCACTCGTTCCCCTGCCTGCATAACCTAAAAACTTTTTGTCATCAAAATTTAGCTTCCCGGTTGGCCCGTCGCTGGCGGTAACACCCCAGCAGAGCGAATCATAACCAATCCAGCCTTTGGGATTATCAATAGCGTAACGCTGCTGAACATAAGTTGCACGGCGGGAGTTTTCAAAGTAATCAATTCCTTTTTCCTTCATATATCCATCAACAAGTCCCCGGCAATCTATGAAAGCCTGCGAGAACTGGTGACCGAATAATGGCGGAAATGCCACGTGCGAAAGTCCTTGATAGGGAGTGTACCATTTGTAGGATTTTAACCATGCCTTGTAACTCCGCTCAGCATTTTCCATGCCGCTGCCGGCAGCCAGAACGTAAAGGAACAAAGCCTCGTTATAACCGCTCCAGCCGAAATCGTGCAAGCCATGCTCTGGAGTCCAGCCCATGGAAATGGTATTCGCATGCTGACCGGTATCGGGCATGGACATGAAATTCCAGTCAATCCTGCCAAGCAATAAGGCCGCAAGTGAACGGATCTGATTTTCAACTTCATTGTCAAGGTTGTAATAGTTCCGCGCAAAGAGGATTCCCATCATCAACAGGCCTGTATCAATGGATGAAAGTTCACAATTCCATTCACGGGTTCCGTTTTTCATCTCCAGGAAGTGATAATAAAATCCTTTGTAACCAGTCACATTTTTGTCACTGCTTTGAACTGAATTGGCAAAGAACTTCATTATATTCAGCGTGATTTCCGCCGCTTTTTCACGTGTAATCCAGTTTCTTTCAGCACCGATGGCAAATGAAGGGATTCCGAAACCCGTGGATGCGATACTGGCTGGGGCCCATTTTGCAGTTCGGTCTTTAACTATTCCCCATTCAGGATGATGCTCATTTAAAAAGTAAAGGAAAGTTTTATGCTGGATTGAATCAAGCATGACCACCTCGCCGGATGTTAGCGGGTAATTAATATTTCCATGCGATTTGAAGACAAGATTCTGCGACTGTGCAATACTTGCAGTAGTTATAGAAACAGCAATTAACAAAACGTCGCTGAGCTTAAACAGATTTTTCATTTTAAACTTAAATTGTTCTTATTGAGGATTAAAACATTGTTGAAATGCCAAGCGCTTTATGTCACCTTCCTGCTAATAGGTGAAACCTAATTTAGTCAGTCCTGCCTGAACTTCCGGAGCCTTCATGAAAAGTTCCCACAGAAGTCCCGTCCGGTAATTCTCAATCATCACGACGATCGGCCCCTGGTCAATGGCAATATATGAATCGGCCCACCAGCCTGATGTAACATTAAATGCATCATAGAATCCATACGGTCCCCAGAGTTTATCGCCCAACCGGTAATAAAAATGCCGGATGGCTTTCATCGATTGCTCAGGTGTATAGGGGAGCGACGAGATCGCAGCCGTTGGAGTTATCACACCCAGGTCGTTTGTCGGAGAATGGGCACTATATCCTGATTGATTATCGCTTGCGGTAAGTCCCCAGCAATCTGCACTATATCCAATATAATTTTTCGGATTGGCGATGCAGTAGCTCATATTGATAAGCGACTGATTAACATTTTGTACCCGGTAGTCGGCATAATCATCCTGCAAATTCCGCGGATCAAGTCCGAGAAAACTGTAATGCGTAAAAAACAGGGGTCCGCCAAAATCCCCTCCGAGCGGAAGAACAATTCCGAAATATTTTTTGCCGTTACGGATGGATCCATTGCCGGCATAACCTTTGTGATACGCCGATGCAGGAATTGCATGGGTGGGCGACGAGGCCGCCAGCACATAAGTGATGAGAGTTTCGTTATACCCTCTGATCCGATAGTTCATGTTGAAAAAATTGGTAGGTGACCAGTGCCAGTATAAAACATCTTCACCCCTCGTAAACCAATCCCATTCAACCGTTTCCCAAAGATTTGAGATCCTCGAAATCAGCAATTCCTCACGCGGATCAGAACCATGCAAATACTCCCGCATGGCCAGCAATCCCTGAATCATGAAAGAAGTTTCCACGATATCACCGCCATTATCCAAAGTACTGAAAGGAACAGTTTTACCGGTCATCCCATTGAGCCAATGCGGCCAGGCTCCATGAAACCGGTCGCAGGTTTCCAGGAAATGCAGGATCTGGTCCAACCGGTTCAAACCGTTTTCCCGGCTAATGTACTGGCGTTCCATTCCCACTATCAGCGACATAACGCCAAAACCCGAGCCCCCGATGGTCACAATATCTCCTGATGTGTTCCGCTCCCTGGCTAATCCGCATGATGGATGGCCGAATTCCCAAAAATAGTGGAAGGTTTGACGTTGCACAAGATCAATAAGTTCGTCATCTGAAATCCTTGGAAATTTATCGGTGGAATCCAGGGCTGTATAAAATGAATTTGAAAAACCGTCAAAGGAATATCCTGCATTTGAAGTCAGGTTTGAAGATATGTTAAAAAAGTATTTGGAATACCCCTTGAGTGGATCAGTATTGTTCAAAGTTATGGATTTGCTGTCGGCCGACAGGGTCGGGTTTAGAGGTATCCCTCCGGATAGAGTGAAAAAGGGCAGATATTCGTTTGTTTTTAATGGTTCCGAAAACTCAGCTGCTAAAGTAATATGCTCAAAATCAATGTTAATCAACGGCTTGTTGGTTTTGAAGGGCACTCCATTCAACGTAATGTTTTTTAAGGTGAGTTTTCCCTCGGCCGTTGTCAGCTTAAAGGTCATTCCGGGGAAGGATTCACCTGAAGGGCCTTTGATCCCGGAACCAACCGATAGATCATATGTAGTCAAGTAATCAAGGGTTTGTACCGGATCAAGATTTATGGAACTCTGATCACCGGAATAGGAGTAAATGCATGAAACCTGGTTACCGGTTTCAGTCCCCAAAGAAATTGCCCTACGGCCTGTCGCTGTATCTATCGCACTGCTAAACTCAATAATAAAAGTAGCATCGGCCGGGATATCTGCTTTTAATAAATCTCTACTGAGAGTAATGCCGTCAGCCATAACCCGGACAAGTTGCATGGTGCCATGGTTATCCGGTTTGCAGGATACGAGGGTGACAAGTAACCCTGAAACCGCTAATAATGAAAGAAATATATTTTTCAAACTGCCTAAAATTAAAAGAAAGGGAGGGTTCAGGATGACCCCGAATCCTCCCTTAAGTTGCAATAACTGAGATCTACTTTTCAGAGTTATACATAAGAAGTATTTCTGTAACAGTCAGGGCCTTGTGGAAGATTCTAACGTCATCGAGCTGCCCCTGAAAGTGATTTGCACCCGGGAGATCATATCCGCCCCAAGGCTCGGCATCCCAAAGTGTGCCTGCCCGCGACTGGATAAATCCAAAAGCAAGTTCGTTAACTGTTTCGGGAGCAATACCGCCATATTTCAGACCCGTAATTCCCATTTCTTTAGTAGCTTCTCCGGCATCATTCAAAAAAAGATTATGGTCCTGTGTCTTCACCAATGCACCATTCAGGAAAAACATTCTTTCTTTGGTAGCGCTGTTATAAACATAGGTAATATGGAACCATTTTTCTTTAAGTACATCAACCAGAGCAGTGTTTTCCTTACTAAAAGTAGTCCCTCTATAGCCTCCATTATCTTTGGTTTTACCATCTCCGTTATAGAGTAAGTCGCCGCCGGTACCGCTTGTTCCATCGCCGTAATCAAACTGAACAGGCATTTTGAATTCCGTGAAACCGCCGTTGAGTTCAAACTGGAATCCATAAAATGCAGCCAGGCCAATAATGAAATGCCCTTTGCCTGAATTTGCTGCTTTAGCCCAAAAGCTCAAAGTGAAGTCATGGGTATTCATCAACTGATCACCATTAGGAATTTCAATAATGCTGGTTGTTCCATCGAAAGTTGCAGCTTTGCCGGCAGCAGTATTACGTGATGCAGTATAAGTAATTGCAACAATACCGCCAGCTGCCGGATCGTATGGACCGATCTGGTCATTGGCATTATCTTCGAAGTTCCAGTAAGCAAGGGCACCTGTAGGAACAAAGGTTCCAATAGTAGTAAAAGTGCGTGCAGCAATAGTCAGAGCTAATCCACCGGCAGATTTAAGTCCGGCTGAAAACGATAGTTTATACAGTGCACCGTTGCCAAGGTTATCAACTGGGGTAATAGTAATTGTTTTCCCACTGGCGGTAACGGTTACAGCTATATCAGCCTTGTCATAATCCTGAACCAGGGAAACGTTACCGGGAATAGCAGTAGCCACATCAACGTCGGTATTGAAGGTAGCCAGGATAGCTGGTTTAACGGGTACAATATTAGATGCGGTAGCACCATTAAGGTCAATGGTTCCTGTCACCAAAGCAGCCAACGTAAAATCCGTCGGTTCTTTCTTGCAACCGCTCAGTATAACTGCGAACATCGCCGTTACAAGAATTACGCTTAAAAAAACATTCTTTCTTTTCATAAATTGGTCATTTAATGTGAAACTTAGCTTTATTGAATTCTACGATTAATTGAATATTATGTTAATTCCAATTTGGATTTTGTGTCAGTGATCCTTGTGAGATGTCGATTTCACTTTGTGGTATAGGTAACAATTCATTTTTACCGGTAACAAAGCCTAATGGCCCCAATACTTCAGCAGCTTTACCTGTGCGTACCAAATCCCAGAACCTGTGACCTTCCATAGCAAGCTCGCAGCGACGCTCCTTCAGAATCAGATCGCGCAGCGCATTTTTTTCGGTAGTTGTAATGTCGGGCAATATCATATTGTTCCCTTCACGAGCACGCTGTCTGACCATGTTCAGATAGGTTAATGCCTGAGCCGGTTTATTATTTTCATTAAGTGCTTCGGAAGCAATCAGCAATACATCAGCATAACGGAGTATCCTCTTGTTGTGTCCGAATTGGGATGCTACATCACTTCCCGGAGTCCAAACTTTTCGGTTGTAGCATTCAGTTTCGAGTATATTCCCATTTTCGTCAGTAGTAACGTCAGGTGTAGTTCCATCTCCCATAATAGTGATTCCATCAATCACATCACCGAGATCTATTATAGTTCCTTTCAGTCGCGGATCGCCTGTTTCGAAGGAAGCACGCAGGTTTGGTGTTGGCCTGTTGAAGCCCCAACCCCGGTTTGGAGTTCCCCTAACGCCTTGCACATTAGCATATGCATTTCCTCCGGGTCCCTCGATGCCTATAGCACCTATCTCAAACACCGATTCGATACCATGCTCGCCTTTTACGCCATTCGCATCAGTAAAAACAGGTTCTAATCCGTAAATATTTGAATTGATAACTTCCAAGGCGTATGTTTCAGCATTGGCAAAATCACCCTGAAAAAGATAAACTTTAGCCAGTAATGCGCGGGCCGATCCTTTTGATGCACGGCCAAGTTGCGTGGAAACCTGATCATTCTTTTCATCCAGATCAGTTATAGCTGCAAGCAAGTCTTGTTCTATTTGTTTGTAAACATCAGCTTTAGCGGATCGTTCTAATTTAATTGATGGATTAAGTGCCGTAACTAAAGGTACATCACCCCAGGCACGCACCAGGTCAAAATAGAAAAGGCCACGCAGAAACTTAGCTTCAGCAATATAACGGTCGCGCAGATTTTCATTCATTTCAATGCCAGGTACTTTTTCGATGACAACATTTGTTCTTTTAATACCTTGATATAACGTTGCCCACCATAAACTTAGTTCACTGCCGGTCTTGGTGGATTTAAAATTGTCATATTGGCCGATTTCGGAAGATTGGTCGGTCGGGTTGCTGCCCTTGCGTCCATCATCCGACATAATATCTGTAAGCGGAAATATTCCTGAATGGAAACTTAAGTCAAGCATAGTTCCATAAGACGCATTTACAGCAAGCAAAGCATCTGATTCTGACGTAGGGAAAGTTGTCTGGGTTAAAGCACCCTGAGGGTTTTTATCCAGAAATGATTCGCACCCAGAGAAGATAAGCGAAAGCACTATGGTGAGTGCTAAAGTGCATGGTATCATTATGTTTTTCATAGCTGTTAGAATGTTAAATTTACACCAAATGAATACATTGCGGTGATAGGATAAATCCCTGTATCTATGCCATTTGATAGTACATCTCCGCTACCAATTTCAGGGGTATAACCGGTAAATTTCGTGAGTGTATAGATATTGTTGCCTTTCACGTAAACCCTGAATTCCTGAACATGTATTTTTTGGCTGAATGCTTTTGGCAGTGTATATCCTATTACTACACTCCGCAACCTTAGAAATGATCCGTCCTGTATAAATTTATCAGAAGGTGTATAGTTATATCCGCCGAATGTAGCACGGGGTTCACTATTGCTGGTTCCCTCACCTGTCCAGCGATCCATAACGTGCTGCTCGAAGTTGTATGCATCGGGCCTGATAAACTCTTTAGCATTAAAGATTTTATTGCCGGTTTGTCCCTGGAGGTTAAAGGATACATCGAATTTTTTGTAAGATGCTTCAGCATTGAAGCCAAAAATGAATTTTGGGATGGGAGAACCTAAATAAGTACGATCCTGATCATTGATAACATGGTCACCATTTACATCAACACGGCGAAGGTCACCTACTGATGCATCACCGGTATGAGGATAAGCATCCAGCTCTGCCTGATTCTGAAATATGCCATCAGTTTTGTAACCATAAAATGAGCCAATGGGCAATCCTTCACGACTTTGAGTTAAGAATCCTTTGATATTTCCGCCGTATAAGAGGGAGTCGATTCCACTGCTCCCTCCAACACTGAGTACCTCATTGTGAATGGTTGAAGCCAGGATTCCAATGCTATAACTGACTTCGCCAACCTTATCGCGCCAGTTAATATTTCCTTCAAATCCGCGGTTCAGCACTTTTCCTGCATTAAAGGTAATTTTCTGTCCCTGTCCGTTACCCAGAAACCCCGGTGTTGACAAATCAACCAGGATGTCATCAGTTATACGGTTATAATAATCAAATTCTCCTGTGAGCTTATTGGTGAAAAGTCCAATCTCCAATCCAATATCGGTTTGGGTGGTAACTTCCCATTTCAGGTCGGGGTTGCCGCTTCTGCCGTACGAAACACCAGGATATAATATATCTCCGATTCCAAATACAGTTACGAGGTCTTGTGTGAGCGAGAACCTGTTAGAATAAGCTATTTTCTCATTGCCGATTTTACCCCAGCTTGCCCGTAACTTCAGTTTTGATATTTCTGCATGCTTCTTCATGAAAGATTCCTCCGAGATATTCCATCCTGCTGCAAATGAAGGGAAATTACCGAAACGGTTTTCGGTTGCAAATTTTGAAGAACCATCGCGCCGGAAGGTAGCCGTGAAGATGTATTTGTTATTATAAGAGTAATTGGCTCTTGCAAGGAATGAAATCATGGAATAATAACCGTCGACCCCGTTGTTGAAACCGCCATTGACGCCACTTCCGGCAATATTATTATATTGAAGATACCAGAAATCGCTTCCATCCCTGATAATATTTTCGCCTGAAGCGTTTAAATATTCGGCGTTGGTATTTTGCATGGTATAGCCGGCTACTGCATTGATTGAATGTTTTTCGAAAGATTGGTTATAATTGAGAGTGTTTTCCCATAACCAGGTTACATTGTCTGATGTTCCTTTGTACAGACTGCTTTTCGTGTGTTTCTGCATCGATTCAGTTCCGTCATAATACAATACAGTAAACACAGGAGAGAAGTTCTCACTCTTATTATAGCCGGCATCAATCCCGAGACTGGTTTTAGCGGTAAAGCTTTTAAGGAAAGTCGCTTCGGTAAACATACTGCCAACGGCACGGACACCTTTATTAAAACTATTATTGTATTCAATATTGGCCATTGGATTTCCCACTCCCTGAACACCTGCAAATGATCCGTCTTCCCGGTAGGGCAAAAGAGTAGGCCATGCCCTGTATGACTGAAATACCACACCAGGTTCATTTTGCTGGGAGTAAGGTGATATGGTGATGTTGTTTCCGAATTTCAGGTAATCGGTAAGGTTATATGTATTGTTGAGTTTAAGCGTAACACGCTCATAACCTGATTTGTCAATAATACCTTTCTGGTTAAAATAACCAATACCAATATAATATGTGCTACGCTTGGAAGCTCCCCAGGCTGACAATTGATGATTATTAATTGGTGCGACATGAAAGATCATATCCTGCCAATCCGTATTTGGCACAGCATCAATATTGTTATAATCAGGCTCTCCCGGAATTTCGTTTGCAAGGGTTGCAAATTCTTTACCATTCAGAAGATCAATTTTTTTGGTAAGGGTCTGAATGCTGTATTCGCCGGAATAACTGAAATTTGTTTTTTCTTCACCTATGGTTCCGCTTTTTGTTGTGACCAAAATTACGCCGTTAGCTCCTCTGGAACCATACATTGCAGTTGCAGAGGCATCTTTTAATATTTCCATGGATTCAATGTCGGCAGTATTCAGAAACGAAATATTGTCGAGAATAACACCGTCGACCACATAAATAGGAGAAGAGTTGTTGAATGTGCCAACTCCGCGGATTCGCACAGATGGAGTTGCACCGGGAGCTCCGGAAGTAGTGGTAACCTGAACACCTGCAACTTTGCCTTGCAGACTTTGCTCTGCATTGAGTGAGGTTATTTTGGTAAGTTCCTTTGCTTTGACAGAACTGACAGATCCTGTAAGGTCGCTTTTCCTCACGATACCGTATCCTATTACAACCACCTCTTCCAGCGTAGATCTTTTTATTTGCAGTACCACATTGATCATGGTTTTGTTTTCAATCTCCACTTCCTGAGGATCATAGCCCACAAAAGAAAACACCAGCATGGCATCTCCGGGTAGGATTTCGATTTGGTAATTACCATTCATATCGGTGATAACACCGCGGGTTGTTCCCTTCACAGCAACCGTCGCTGTTGGAAGGGTTTCTCCGGTATCCGACCCCGTAACCTTTCCAGTGACAACCCTGTTTTGTGCAAACACAAAAGAGTTCCCGGTAAGGATCAGGATCAAAAGGATAATGATTTGCAAGTTGATACGTTTCATAAGGAGAGTTTTGGTTGGAAACTTAATTTGCATAAGAATAGCAAAATTTGGCTGCAATGTATTCCAAATGTAAGAAGAATCTGTCATTACCGAAATAGATTAATCCATTTTTACCAACACAATCAGTTTACAGGTACACTAAGTAACAAAATATGGCATTTAATGCTCTTCGATTATCTTTGAATCCTTAAAATCGCTCAACGATGGAAATATTTCTTCATGCAGAAACCTGGGTTGCCTTACTGACCTTAACCTTTCTCGAGATCGTCCTTGGAATCGACAATATCATTTTCATATCCATAGCAACCGGCAGACTGACTAAAAAACATCAGCCCCGGGCAAGGACCATCGGTATGATGCTGGCATTGGGTTTCAGAATTCTGCTCCTGATATCCATCACCTGGATCATTCAGTTAACCAAACCCCTTTTTACGATCGGAGAAAATGCGTTTTCCATACGGGATCTTATTCTGCTGGCCGGAGGTGTTTTTCTCATCTGGAAAAGTGTAACAGAAATTCACCAAAAAACGCTTGCTGAACATCACGAGCTGCAAGTAAAAAATAAAATAACTCCCCGGGCAGTGATTTTTCAGATCATCATTCTGGATATGGTTTTCAGTTTCGATTCGATTCTCACGGCTATCGGCCTAAGCAAACAATTAATAGTCATGATATTGGCGATTATTATTGCTATGGCTGTCATGATCTCCTTTGCCGGTGCCATCAGCCGGTTTATTAACAATAACCCCACCTTACAGATTCTGGCCCTCGCTTTCCTGATCCTTATCGGGTTTACATTGTCTATGGAAGCTTTCCACAAAGAAATACCGAAAGGATATGTTTATGTTGCAGTACTCTTCTCCTTTGCTGTGGAACTCATAAACTTACGCGTACGGAGGAAGACAGAGGCCTCTGATAAAACCTGAAACTGAAAAAATATGAAACCTGAATCAAATCAAACCTTTACCGGTCCGGTTATCTCGGTTGATAAGCTGATTGTGAATTATGATGAATTCAAAGCTGTTGATGAGATTAGTTTCCATGTTCATCCCGGTGAGATTTTCGGCTTGCTCGGTCCAAATGGAGCCGGCAAAACCAGTACCCTTGAGTGCATGGAAGGAATCCGGCAACGAACTTCCGGTTCCATCAAAATCCTTGGAGAAGATCCAAAGACCAACTTCCGCCAGTTGCGCAACCTGATCGGTGTACAGTTACAGTCATCCGGATTACCGAATACCATGACTGTTGAAGAAGCCATCCGGTTTTTCTGCACCTATCACCAGGTAGCTGTTGATTATAGTTTGGTTGAAAGATTCGGATTAACTGAGAAACGGAAGGTTCAGTATTCATCGCTGTCGGCTGGCCTTCAACGCCGGCTGGTACTGGCTTTGGCTATGGTTCATAAGCCGAGGGTGATCTTTTTAGATGAACCGACTGCCGGTCTGGATGTACATTCCCGCGTTGAATTACATCAGATTATGAATGAGTTACGCGGTAATGCTACCAGTATTATACTGGCCACTCACGATATGGCTGAAGCTGAGAAAATGGCTGACCGGGTAGCTATCCTCCTCAAAGGAAGGATTGTATCAACCGGAACTCCCCGGGCACTTACCTTAAGCGGATCTGAACTCACCAAAATCATGGTAAACACAGCCAATAATTGTCTGGGTAAAAACCAATCAATTTTTCCGGGGGTTTTATCATCGGATTTCGGTGAAGATTATGCAACCTATTTCACAGCCACTCCCGGACCAACAGTTGCTGCACTCATCTCGGAAATCGAATTCCGGGGTGACACGCTGATTGATCTGCGGGTGGTGCGTCCATCCCTTGAAGAGCGTTTTCTGGAAATCACCCAAACCAAAAACAATTAAACATGAAAGCATTTGCCGCCCATATACAATTTGAAATCCGGAATGCCGTGCGTGATCGCTCGTTACTATTGATGAATTACCTGTTTCCACTGGTTGTTTATCTCACGATCGGAGCCATCATGACCAAGCTGAACCCGACCTTCAAACAAGCGCTGATCCCATCGATGATCATGTTCGGGATTCTTTCCAGTATGGTTTTATCCCTCCCAACTCCCCTGGTAACTGCCAGAGAATCAGGGATTTTTAGAAGCTACCGGATCAATGGTGTGCCAACCAGTAATATATTGATTGTGCCGGCCTTAACAAGCTTTTTGCACATGATTGTTGTTGGTCTTATTATCCTGTTTACAGCCGGACCTCTGTTCGGGGCCTCGACTTCAATTCATTACGGATGGTTTATTCTTGCTTTTGTCCTGATTTGCTTTGCCTGTGCCGGCTTTGGGATATTGATCGGTGTGATCTCAAAAGACTCTAAACTAACTATTCTATATTCACAGATGATCTTCCTTCCATCGACGATGATCGGTGGCATCATGATTCCTGCATCAATGCTTCCCGGATCGTTGAATAGGATTGCACATTTGCTGCCAACCTCCTATGCCCGTGAATTGTTCGATATCTCTCTTGGTGCCCCGTTAACACCCCACGTAGTTTGGCCCATTTTCGTACTACTTTCAAGCGGCATACTCTGTTTCCTGATGGCGTCGTTACTCTTCCGCTGGGACAGTCAAGTCAAGTATAAGAAGAAGAATCCGCTGTGGGGGTTAGTGGTGATCGCGCCTTATGTGGCAGGGGCTTTAATGCTATAAACAGGAGAATGGGGCTGGGACAAAATGCTGTAAACTGAATTCGGGAAAAAGCGAAGAGTATCAGTTGCCACTACCTTTAGAGGCTGTGTAAAAATGAAACTTAAGACAAAGGCTTTTGTAATTAGGATGGCGATTCCCGCTTTCGCGGGAATGACAATCGCCCAAACAAAAAAAGGGATCGAGAGTGTGGGTGTGGGTGAGGCTTCGGACAATGGCACACCCACACACTTGCCCACTCCCACACCCTTCTTTTACATTGAAGAACTTGTCATTCCCGCGAAAGCGGGAATCGCTTCGCAAACCATGAAAGCTATTATCTTTATCAAGCATTTTTACACAGCCTCTGAAGCTAGTGGAAATTAATAATGGAACACACTGGTCATGAAAGCGATTGTGACATTATATCCCCACCCACGAATTCAACAAAAACCCGGGTGAATTGTAACCCTCTCAAATGATTTTTCAATGAAAGCAATATTTCTGGTCAGGAACGGTGATAGCAGAGAAGCGTTTGAAATACGGAATACCGTGCTACCCATTCCGGGTAAGGGTGAAGTTATAGTCAAGGTTGAAGCATCGGGACTGAATTATGCTGATGTGATGGCGCGACGGGGCCTTTACCGGGAGGCACCACCAATTCCGTCAATTTTAGGGTACGATGTAGCTGGAAGGATTCACGCTATCGGACCGGATACCCCGGGTTTTAAGGTTGGGCAGCGGGTTGCTGCTATGACCCGGTTCGGAGGGTATGCTGAATACGCACGGACCCAGGCCTCAGCGGTGATTCCCCTGAGTGATACCATGGATTTCGGATTGGCGACAGCTTTAGCCACGCAGGCCTCTACGGCAGTTTATTGCGCTGATTTTGCCATCCGGCTGTTTAAGGGCGACCGGGTTCTGATTCATGCAGCTGCCGGCGGGGTTGGCACCCTGCTGGTGCAACTGGCAAAAGCAAAAGGGTGTATTGTATATGGATCGGCTTCCCGCCAGAAACATGCGTACCTGAAAGATATCGGCGTGGATTTTCCGATTGATTCAACCTCCGGGAATCAAATGGAGGAAGTTGCAAAAGTTTTAGATGGACAGAAGCTGGATGTGGTTTATGATAATATTGGCGGGTTGAGTTTTAAAAAAGGCAAAGAGCTTCTTGGACCGGGTGGGCGCATGGTAATTTATGGAGCAGCTGCCCAAAATGTAGGAAAAAGATCGAAACTGCAGACAATCAGGGTCGGTTTAGGGTTTGGCTTTTACTCACCCATTCCCCTTTTTGTTAAGTCGCAGTCGGTGGTTGGAGTTAATATGCTGAAGATCGCCGATCATAAACCGATGGTGTTAAAAGAGGTTATGGCCGAAGTTGGCCGTTTGACAGAAGAAGGGGTTATACGACCTGTATTGGGAAAAATATTTCCGGCAGACCAGATCGCCCAGGCACACGATTTCCTCGAATCAAGGCAATCGACCGGTAAAATTGCTTTGCTTTGGTGAACATACTACCTCTTCTGCAACTCCTGGCTTAGGATTATTTCATCTTTATCAGATATCACTCTGATGGAAAGAGCTTGCTCAGTGGCTTCAACCTTCACAAAGTTTGTATTACTATTGATAAGCATCGGAAATCCAAATCCCGACAAAGGTGGCGTGAGCCACAAATGACGGTGGGTATGGGCGGCAATTATCAGATCAGCACCAGCCTCCCGGATAACCGGTCCGAAATGATCAGAAAGAAAATACTGTCCATAAGCTTCAGTGCCAACGGCAAGTATGGGCATGTGCACAATGATAACCCTGAAGGTGGCATTGCGGTAGGCCGGGGTTCTCACTTGTTCCTTCAGCCACTCCAGTTCCTGCAACCGGTAATTATCATAATCAGCTAATCCATAATAGTACTGGTTATCATCAGGTTTATCCTCACCACAGTCGAGCAGTACAAAATGAACCGGACCCTGGTCAAAGGCATAGTAGTAGCGGTTATCCGGAAAATCCAAATAATCCTTAAGTTTTCGCGCCATAATGCCCCGGGTTTCATGATTTCCGCGTAGTAAAATAAAAGGGACATTTGAGGCAAAATACCGGACGCTGGTATCGATGATCGGACCTAGTAGTTGCGATTCCGTTTCAAAATTATCAATGATATCTCCATTGTAAATCAACAGATCCTCATCTGCGGCATTGCCCGATTTCAGGAACCCGGCCAGCTTGGCGCCATTGGTATGAATATCGTTAACAATCATAAACCGGGTAGTTTTACTTGCAGGATTTAGAGTAGTAAAACTGAACTCTTTGCCTTTCACCGTATCGCCATAATAGACCTGATAGGGACGGAATTTCATAAGCTCAATAGAATGAACTTTATAGGCATACTTCATCCCGGGATGCAACCCTGAAATTCTTACTTTATGGAGAGTTCCTCCGGCATTGATCAACCCATCAGTCGAATTGCGGATGAGCGAATCCTTCAGTGGTTTAGCGCGGATCATCCATACTCCCGGAACGGCAGGAAGGTTAGTGGTCCAGTAAACGGTTACCCCATCGGTTGTCAGATTCTGCAGCCAGGGGCCGTGAGTGATCCGGAGCGATTCGGTACTCTGCCCAAATAATGAGGCAACCAGGAAAAGAAGGGTGATCAGCAGAAAGTTTCTTCTCATTAGGTTTGTATTTACAGGCCGAAAAAACGAAAAAACGATGAACGCTCTCACAAGATAGCATCGTGGACAGCTAAATCGAAATCAAATAAACCTTCTTGATTCGTTTGCCTGAATCCGGTTGATACAGGAAATAGAGCCGGTCATTCAGGAACCGGATGAATCCAGCCGCGTTGGTGCAGGTAAGATTCAGTTAAGTTGATGGCACTGATCAGATCTGCGGTTTTATGGAATATCTCAGGAACCATATCTTTCTCCAGAAGTACAGCCAAGTCCTTATCCTGCGCGGTCATAATTTAATTAATCGTTTAAATATCACATTTTTAAAGGGATCTTCCTCATGAAAAAGGAAATTAACCAGATCCAACTTCTGCCATCCGAAGGATTTAAAAAACTCCCGCCGCAGTACCCTTATTGACGGTCCCGGCAATCGCTCCTCCGACAAAATCAGGATATCAATATCCCCTCCCCTTGCCTTGTCATCCGTCCTTGATCCAAAAAGATACACCTCGGCTTTGGGGTCAATCTTCGCAACCTCATCAACAAAAAACTGCCGGATTGGTTCCTTGATGCGCATTATAGTTAGTGACAATTTAATATCGATAAATATACAAATTTTTCATTGGGGGGAGGTCGAGAGGTCAGAACTTCACACTCAATCCATACCTCAAATTCCCAAATTTTATATCGAGCGCAGTAAAACTAAATTCACTGAATACCCCAATATGCTTCGTTAAGTAAAAGGCAATACCGGCACCATGGCTGTAGTTTAAAAAGAATCCTTTGTCTACATAAAAGTGAAATTGAGGTGATGAAAAATAGGCTCCACCGTATCGGCCAAGCAGGTATATATCAAACTTCGAAGCCGGATTTCTCACGATCAATGGCAATAATTGCACATTTATATTTAATCCGATAAAAGGTGTGTTCTCATAGGACATGATGATATTTTGCGAATTCACATAGCTTGAATACCGGCTATAACCCAAATATCCTCCAATTTCCAGAAAATTTAGCAGATGATAATTTGTCTCCAATCTGAAATTACCAAAAGATCGTTTCATACCGCCATCTATGCGGAAATTCACACCTGGAATACTGGCATACCCGGCTTTAATATTCCATCGGTTTTTGATATGGGAAATCCTGGATGAGACGCCCTCTCCAGAATGCTTTTTTACTCTTTTTTCTGAAGGCCCATCAAAAAAAACCTTATAAGATACCGATGGAATAATCGGAAAAAAACTCATCTGGTAAAGATTCATGGGCTTGAACGCAGTCATGTGTTCCGGACGATCATAATCAGTATTATTGGCGGTCGTATTATAATAATAGTAATAGGGATTGTGCCGGTTATAGAGGTTATAGACAGAAAATGTCCAGATTACTTTTCGGCCTCTCCAATTATGCGTATTCAGAGTAACTCCTATATCCAGACGATGGTAATCCTTCATCCGGGCGCTGTTACGCTCGCCGTATAACAGCACTTCATAATAACCGAAATTGCCATTTTGATCAGGTTCGGTATTCAGGGTCAATTGCCGGCCGAGGACCGGAGTATAAGGCAATCCGGTCTGATATAGCCAGACCAGGTTAAATGACCATTTATCATTGAATTTGTGGCTGATATTCAGGGAAGCGGTATGGGGCCTGTCGAAATCAAATACATATTCATTCCCTTTATTGATCTGAGGGAACTGCCGGGTTGTTTTCGACCAGGCATAGCTCACAAATCCGGTCCAGGCCCCCAACTGCTTCTTCAGCAGGAATTCAACACCCGCTGACCGTCCGGTTCCCCCGGTTATGACCTTGTTTCGCCACTCGGTATCCCCCATCAGGCTGTTGTAGCCTTCCTGGTAAGTAGCCAACTGGTTCATTGTTTTAAAATACACGGTAATTTCAGTCGTGTACTGTCCGTTCAGAAAGCTCCCATTCCACCCGAAGGTATATTGTTCCGACCAGGATGGACCGATCTTCTCTCCGGCCGGCACCCAAACCTCGCTGTTCATAATGCTCCCGGCGGTAAACAGTAATTGCTCATTCTGGGTTACCCTCTGATAACTTAAATGCAGGTACTGATCAGCAGACATTTTGAAACTCAGCCGGGCCCGCGGTTCGAGAGATACCGTTTTGAAACCCGCGGTACCATAATAAACTATTCTCAGCCCCAGATTGGCCTCCAGCCAGGCCGCAAGATTGATTTTATTATCCAGATAGAGGGCCGATTCCAATGCTTTAATCTTCTCAATAGCCGGTTGTACAGCAAGACTGGACTGATAATACGAGTTCGGGATATGGGTCAGGGACGATGCCTGCAACCCGGTTTCCAGGGACCATGCTTTTAATACCTGAACCTTCACATTGGACCGAAGGGAAAAATCCTGAACGGAAGAGAGATAATTCCGGTCAAAAACAGGATGCTTAATAGTATCGGTAACCGAATAAGACTGAAAGAAATTCAAACGGTATCGGGAATAAGACAGGGTATTGGTCATAAAAACCCTGGGTGACAATACCCGGTTCCACCGGCCGGAAGCCAGCCAGTTACCCCAGACATTTCGCAAGTGACCATTGTCACTCCCGGAGAGAGTCTTATTGGATGTCCGGTAGTTTATATAATCATCGCCCTGATACAGGTTCAGGTGCAGGCTATTCCGCTCATTGGGCTTCCAGGTAAACTTGCCGTTCAGATCATGAAATCCATACCCCATTATAAAATCATTGGCCTCACTGGCCCAGGTAAATAAAGCCATTAATGGATCTGTCAGGGTTTTTCGACCGGTGAGAATAAAACTGGAGTTCCTCAGTTTTGTAGGCCCCTCAATCGAGAAAGATACATCTGTAACGCCGATCCCAAGAGAGCCTTTCAGAGCGGTATGATCCCCTTCACGCTGCGTAATATCCACTATAGATGAGAGGCGGCCACCATAGCGGGCCGGGAAGCCGCCCTTATACAAATCAATTGAATTAATGATATCGGGATTAAACACCGACATAAAACCACCAAGGTGATTGACATATATAACAGGCACATTGTCAAACAGATATAAATTCTGACCCGGATCACCGCCTCTTACAAGCAACAGGCTCGAACCCTCGTTTTGCGCCTGAATACCCGGCAACAGTTGCATGCTTTTCAGGACATCGGGTTTACCCCCCAATGAAGGCAACTCCCTGAGTTCGTTGATTGTCAAGATAGCCATGTTGGCAATGGGTCTACGGGCAGCAGTGATAACAATGGCTTCCAACTCCTGACCCGGTTCCAGATTCGCTTCAATCAATGTATCCTTGCGGGAAGTAAGCTCCAGGTCAGCCGGTTTGTACCCCACATAGGAAATCCTCAGGATACATGGAATCCTCACAACCAAAGAAAAATAGCCGTTATTATCGGAGGTCGTGCCGCCCTTTTGGGGGGTCATGAGTATATTGGCCCCGATCAGCCTTTCACCGGATTGTTTGTCCCTCACAAAACCCGAGATCCGTGTCTGGTTATAGGCCGGGAGGCAGACCGACATCAGCAGCAGGGTGCCAGCCAGAATGGTTTTACATGTTGTTTTGCAATTCATGGCTGTCAGGGTTCAGAGGTTATTATTTCTGATTTGAACACAGAATATCCCGCAACGATTCCCATTCCGTTTGTAACATTGGAGTAGAGCGGAAAAGTATGAAACGGCCCGAAACTGAAATCCGGGTAACGCCCGATTTCATAAAGGTATAACTGACGCAAATACTGATAGTACTGCTAGGAGATTGTTTTAAACTCCACGACCAAAGGGTATAAATGGGTTTTTATGATACCATCTCTTCCGCCATAGGAACCCGTGGTATAGTCGAGTTTGAGCGTATAGGATTTATCTTTAATCCGGCCGGTACTGAACACTGCTATCGGAAGGCCTTCCGCTAACAATACCGTATCTGAAAAGTCTTTAAAATTCGTTGGTCTCCAGTAGTTTTTACTACTATTTATATTGATGGATACCTGAAAATACTGAATCCGATCCGGATCGACCGGGAAAGTGATGCGGATTGCCGGGTACGTGTGCCCTTCCTCATCAATTCCGGCTTCATTGATATGCTCAATCTTTGTTAACCGGACTAATTCGGGAATGGTATCCGTGACAGTCATTTCAGGATAACCGGGAATGGAAACTTTAAAACGATAAATACTTCCGGCTTTGACACGGATCGGTCCGGTATAGTAACCATTACCTTCAGGTGTCAGATCTCCGGCCAGGGAATCATTGAAAAAGCAGCTCACGGTGGCCTGATCCACCAGAGTCAGAGGTACTTTATCCATTTTCCCGGCCAGCGAAACATGAACTTTAAACAGGCTGTCGGCAATCAGGAAACTATTCACCGTGGGTACCGGAGAGAAATCAGGGAATTCATCCTGTACAGGTTCACGGCAACTCGTCAACGGAAGAATTATTCCAGCAATTAAAATGGCCCTTAATCCCGCCAAAATAATTAAATGGGGTTGAAATCGCTTAATCATGGTTTAGATTCTGAAATGATTTTATGAGGGAAAAGCTGTTATTTAACGCAATAATTATTGCGATATTTCACAGATTACATTGATTTTGACTGTTTGTTTTATACAAATTTTTCTCCCGCCCTTTGGCCTTATAACTTTACACTCAACCAATATCTCAAAATCCCATTCTTTGTAAGCAGTTGGCCAACGCTATATCCGCTGAATATCACAACGTGTTTCGGTAAATTGATTGGAAAAGTTTATTTTTGAATGTAACTATATAAGTGATGCCTGAAAGACGAGAAATTTCAAGTGAGATGATTCTGGCAACATGAAGCGAATGAACCCGATAACCGATAACCGGCAACCAACAACTTTCCTTGTTCTGTTGCTCCTTTGCCTCCCTTTGGTTACTTTTTCGCAGGTGCCATTTCCGGATCCGGGACCGGTTTTCCGCGATGATCTGCTCCCAAAAATAAGGCTATATCTGCCTAAGGATTCTCTGGATAAAATGTACCTGAACCCTGGATCGAATCAGGAAATGCGCACTCAATTTGTGTTTGAAAGTGGCGATATCCGTGATACCCTTCCGGTCGTGGGTATCCGGTTTCGTGGAAATACCTCACGGCAATCAGCCAAGAAATCCATTAAGATATCTTTCAATACATACAATACCAGGCAGTCATTTTTCGGCCTCGAAAAGATGAACCTGAATGGAGAGCACAATGATCCATCCGTTATCCGTTCGAAATTATGCTGGGATTTGTGCCGGTCATTTGGGGTGCCGGCACCCAGAGCTAACCATATCTTATTGTATATCAATGATGTATTTTGGGGAGTTTACATCAATGTGGAGCAGATCGATGAAGAGTTTGCCGGTCTGCGGTTTGGCAATAAAAAGGGGAACCTGTATAAATGCCTTTACCCGGCCGATCTGGTCTATCGCAGTAAAAATCCGGATGACTACAAATTTACCTCCGGCAGCCGCCGTGCCTATTCCCTCAAAACCAATGAATTGGCCGATGACTATACCGATCTGGCCCATTTTATCGATGTTCTGAATAATACACCGCTTAGTAATCTGCCGACCGAACTGGATAAGGTTTTGAATGTCGGCACTTTGTTAAGAATCATCGTATTGGATGTTTTTACCGGAAACTGGGACGGGCCATTTTATAACAAGAACAATTTTTACCTGTACAAAAATACGTTTACCGGTAAGTTCGAACTGATTCCTTATGACCTGGACAACACATTTGGAATTGACTGGTTCAATATTGATTGGGCGGTACGGCCCGTTTACGACTGGGCACCCCGGTCGGAAGCCAGGCCACTCTATTCCCGTATTTTATCGGTACCCGCCTACCGCAAAGAGTACACCAGACTTTTCCATGAATTCCTCAATTCCATGGCTGATGGAAACCTGGTACAACGGATTGGCACACTCAGGAATATGTATGGCCCTTATATTGCAACCGATCCATTTTACCGGCAGGATTACGGCTGGACAACCAATGACTTTCAAAATTCCTTTAACAGCAAATTATCCGCGGCACATGTTAAAATAGGGCTGATTCCTTACATATACACTCGTTTGAGTACGGCCCGTTCGCAACTGGATGCCATTTCCGGAATTGATCCGGCAATGATTTCAGATGAAATCCGTGTCTATCCTAATCCCGTATCTGACTATGTCGTGGTCGAACAACCTGATCCGGCAGCCCGGTTCACCATTTTCGGGGTCAATGGATCGGTTGCTTTAAAAGGCTTGTTAACAGATGGATCCACAAGCATTAACGTTACCGGACTGACCAACGGAATCTATTATCTGCAGGTTACCCCGGCCAATGCCGGAAGTACAGTAACCCGGGTCATGATCATGCACTAAATGATTACATAAGGATGGGTAATCCCGTCGGAAAACAACGGGGAATCTATTTTATCTACCTCTTTCATTAGCCTGTCGGTTTCAGCCAGGGCCACGATAATTTTTTGATAATGAAGGATGTCTTCAAACGACAGCTCACGTCCTTTGCGGTCTTTGAGCCATTTCTGCGCAGGCTGATATCCGCCAATGTAAAAATCCCAGGCTACTTGTGGAACATTATCGAAATACTGCACCGCGTTTATCCAAACCTTGCCGTTTTCAAAACGGAGCTTGTCAACCAAATTTGAACCTGCTTGCGGATACGTAGTAATACGCTTTTCAACTACTGGGCTTTCCAACAGGTGTAGCTGGCGAAGCTCACCCCCCAACTTAACCAACCGCCAAAAGGTATCAACATCTTTTGGATAAGGCACCCTGGGGAAATCTATCTTAAGAAACTCTTTGTATTTCTCCCGGTAGGTTGGGCTGTGCAACACGGCATAGATATAATCGAGTATATCAATTGGGGCGAACTCTCCGGCGACCTCCCGAGCGACCTCCCCAACCCCTCCAAAGGAGGGGCTACCGAGCGTTCCAGGGCTTCCGAAAGCCTCCCCTTTGGGGAGGTTTGGCAGGGTCTGGTCAGTAAGGCTGGCTGGTGCAAGCCCCTCCTTTGGAGGGGTTGGGGAGGTCGCTCCACCGGTTGGCGACGTCTTTTCGCTTGTAAACGTTAACCCTAATTTTTCTGCAATTTGATTTACAATTGCCGGGTTTAGGTTGGGTGTTCTTTCGGTCGTTTGCCCATTGGTTTGTTGTCCGTAGGTTTCGGGATAGAGGTAAAGAGGGAAGACTGAATTGGAATCGTATGCACTACATAATTTATGAGCAATGATTTTATTAGATATAAAGAAACAATTATCTTCTTTATTAATTTTTGGAATCACCAACCCCACATTTTCCCCTTTCAAAAAATGTTGCATAACATTACGTTGAGGGCTTGAATATAAACCTCTTGAATTACCTGTATATAAAGTATATCTACTGTCAAAGGGTCTATATGATATTTCGATCAATTTATTATCATTATTGTTTCTTTGAGCATCTTGTTTTGCTGTAATATAAGTCCAATCTCTAGCATCCTTTTGTCTGTTATATTTTAACCTCCAATTTATTTGCTCCATATCGAGTAAATCTTTAATCTTACTTATCTGTTCTTTTTTCGAAAAAGAGATATTTAGACCATCGTTTGCACTTACAAATCCAACTGTATTAACGTTCAGTATTTCATTAACTTGAAATCCTGATCTATAATCTTTTAATGCATCATCATTCTTAGGCACAAAAAACAAAAATGGTTTTTCCGGTTTTAGTTCTAGAAAAGCAACGTTTTTTAATGTATTATCTGTTAAAAAATTGTATTTGTATTCTCTTTCTCCATACAAATCAAAATGTGATACCTTACCCAATTCATTGGCCTTTTTCTTGCCTGTTTTTATAAACAAATTAATTGAAACACCTTGCATAATATCAAATACGTTCTGGTCGACGCTGCCATCGGGTGCGGTTTCTTTCTTTTTTGCATTTCCATGTAAATCTATCGTATAAATTTTATCAAAGGTTGTGAGCAAATGCCAACGCATGCCCCTGAAAGTGGGATTATCCAAAAATCCATGAGGGTTTATAAATGCCAACACACCGCTGCCGTTTTTTTCGATAAAATGCTGTCCATAGCGAATGAACTTTACATAATCATCATTTAACCAATGTTTACGCTCATTGAAGTATTCACCATCAATGTATTTGTAATCATCAATTAAACTACTTATCCATTCTCCGTTATTCGAAGAAATACCACTGTAAGGCGGATTACCAATCACAACCATCACCGGTGTATCTCTTTTGATATAATTGGCTTCATTGGCTTCGATGCTGAGCCAGTTGGCAAACAGGGTTCCCGTGTCTGGATGATGTTCTTCCAGGCTGTTGGTGAGGTAAACCCTGAAGCGCTGGTCTTTGGTTGATTTGTAACCGGTTTCAGTTAATAGCAAATCTAGTTTAAGATGTGCCATGGCATACGAAGCCATCAGAATTTCAAACCCATTAAGGCGAGGTATCAGGTGTTCTTCAACGTAATTGTTCCAAATTCCCTGCTGTCCTTCAAATAGTTTGTAAATATGCTTTACCACTTCGGCAAGGAAAGTTCCTGTACCTGCAGCCGGATCGAGGATCTGTACTTTATGAACTTCCTGTTCAATCTTTTTGCCTTGTACATTAACTTTGATCTTTGTTTTGCTTGTGTCGGCAAGACCTTGCGATAAACCAAATTCGGTTTTTAAAATATCATCAACGGTGCGGACAATGAATTTTACAACTGGCTCGGGGGTATACCAAACGCCACGGCTTTTGCGCAAAGCAGGGTCATACTCAGATAAAAAGGTTTCATAAAAATGGATAATCGGGTCATGCTGTTGTGTGGCTTTCCCAAAATCCTTGAGCAATTCTGCTACGTTAGTCGCACGGAAAATGTCTGCCAAAGCATCAACAATCCATTTAATACGGTCGTCTAGATCGTATCCGGCAACATACTGGAATAGTTTCCGCAAGAACGGGTTGGATTTTGGAATAAGCTCTGCAGCTTCCTGTCGCGAAAAGCTTTCCAAACAAGGGTCATGCAAACGCGCCGCGAACATTCCGTAAGCTATGGTTTGTGCGTATATATCGGAAAACCCTTTTTCGGTAATATCATGAATCAGTATTTTTTGGAACGATTCATATTGCTCATGTAAAGTATTATTATTTGGTTCGTTAACCAAGTCAACAGTATCGCCCGGCAATAAGGCTTTTTCAATCACATTAGCTAAAAGGCGGGCTTTACCCGCCATCATTTCTGCCAGTTTTTTGGAGCTTTTTATCGTCTGCCCTTCATGGATGCAAAAGTCTTTAATCAGAGAGGTAAAGCCGGAATAGTTCTCTGGTATACCGATGATTTTATTTCCCTGAATCTGACCGATGGAAATTGAAGTGACATATACGTCATCACGGAATAATTGAAAAGTCAGATAATCTGTGATAATCAGGTTATTCAATGATTTCCGGTAACGGTCGAATTGTTCCTTGTAGGCTTTATTGTTTAAATCCGCTCCAATGTCTTTGGCTTCGATGTATCCGACTGGAATATTCCGTTTTGTGATAATATAGTCAGGTGCTCCGCAGGCTACCCGCACCGGTTCGTTGGTCACCAAAACATCCGTTGCGATACTTTCCAGCAAGTTTTGTAAATCACCCCGATAGCTATGTTCCCGTGAAATTCCGGCTTTGAACCTTGTATTTAGCTTGTCAATGTAATCCTGGGTGATCATACTAAAAATTAAAATTTCATTAAAGATAACAGCAATTCTTAAAGGATCCGGATGAGTTAACCGGATTCAATTGGTTGGTGGATAGAACCCCCTAACCTCTCACCAGCCGGCTCCTTGCAAAATCCAGTACCTCCGCTAACGATTTTGCTGCCCCGGTAGATGTAGGATGTGTGAGACTAATGGCGGCATTTGCGTTGGCCAGTTCCAGGCCCCGGGTAAGCGGCCAGTTTTCATGGAAAGCATACAGCATCCCGGCACAAAATGCATCCCCGGCACCCACTGTTCCTTTAATTTCACCGGGTTCCATCCGGAATGAAGCTTGAAATGCCTCTTCGCCTGTTCTGCTGAGTGCATATCCCCCTTCGGGAAAATGAATCACAATTGTATCCCGGATACCTTTATCAAGCAAGAATTTCGCCGCGAGGCTCAGGGTTTGACGATCGATCTCCCCGGATACTCCACGTACTGGAAGCCCGCAGATCCTGCCAGCTTCTGTTTCATTGATAATCAGATAATCGATATAGGGCAGGCAAGGTAAAACCACGGTCAGGTAGCGGTCGCTCTCTTCTGAGATCACATCAACGGAGACTTTATACCCCTGTTCGGATAAACGCTTAAGCACCACGGCAGCGACCACGCCAAAATCCGGATCTGGTGAATCGAGTAAATCCAGCAAAAGGAGGTAACCCAGGTGGAAGATCCGGGCAGGAACGTCAATCCGTTCAAAATGTTCGGGTCCCAGAAAGGCATTTGCTCCCCTGTGATGAAAGAATGTCCGGTGACCGGTCGCTGACTCGGTCATGACATAGGTATAAGAGGTTGATATCCCTGCTTCCTGATAGAGGAACCTCCTGTTGATCTTATGATTGTCAACCGCCTCGATGACCAATTCACCTCCGGCATCCTTTCCGATCATACCGCCGGCAAAAAGGGGCAAAGAGGGATCCAGTACTGCCAAGCCAACCAGCACGTTATGCGGTGCACCGCCCAGGCCGGCACTTTCACCTATAATACTGGCCAGCATATTACGTTCGGGCAGATGATCGATGATCTTTACATAATCGACCACCCAATTGCCAGATGACATGATTCCGCGGTGTTCCATATCAGAATTTATTATTTGCAAAGATTCGTATCTGCTCCTTTACATCTTTCAAAAATAACAAATCCGGATTCGGCTTTCCGGTCGTGAGCAACCATTTGGATAAATCTTTGTTATATATGAAATGAAAGGGATTGGAATGGAGAGCAAGATAATTCTGATAACCGGTGCTAATTCAGGCATTGGAAAAGCCACAGCGACTGCCCTGGCTGAAATGGGTGCCCATGTGGTGATGATGTCGCGCGATTTGGTGAAGGGTGAAAAAGCCAGGCAGGAGGTTATCAGGGTGAGCAAAAACAATCAAATCGACCTGATGCAGTGCGATCTGGCCAGTATGATCAGCATACGCCGGTTTGCTGCCGAATTCATCGCCAAATATCCACGGCTCGATGTTTTGATCAACAATGCCGGCATTTTTACTGACCCGAGAATGGAAACAGCCGATGGATTTGAATATCAGATCGGCGTTAATCATCTTGGACATTTTCTTCTTACTCAATTGCTGCTCGATCTGCTGAAAAGAAGTTCCCCGGCCCGGATTATTAATGTTTCCTCTGGTGCCCATTTCGGGGGGAAAATAGATTTTAACGACCTGCATCTGCAACATAAGTATTCAGCATGGAAATCTTACGCGCAATCCAAGTTGGCTAATGTATTGTTTACATACGAATTAGCTCACCGGTTATCCGGAACAGGAATTACCGTTAACTGTCTGCATCCCGGATTTGTCAATACCCGTTTTGCCTATAACAGGGAGTCTGAAAAACCGAATTGGCTGATCAAGCTGGCGAAACCGTTTACCATTCCACCTGCCCATGGAGCTGAAACTTCCATTTACCTTGCCGCATCCCCTGAAGTGGAAGGAGTTACCGGCAAGTATTTCGCAAAAAGAAAAGAGAAAGCCTCATCCAGGGCATCTTACGACCTTGTTGTCGCAGAGAAACTTTGGAATTTAAGTAAAGCGCTTACCGCTGGTTAACAAGGCTCAAGGCTCAAGGCTCAAGGCTCAAGGCTCAAGGCTCAAGTAATAGGAAAAACTGTCCACAGATGTCGCTGATAACACTGATTTTCGCCGTTGCCATCAGTGTTATCAGTGAAATCAGTGGACAGTTTCTGTTCTGAAATAATCCTCCGAAATGTTGTAAAATCACAATAAACATGGCATAAATAGCTAATTTAAGGTCCTGTTAAATTAGTTATCCATGAAAAACAAACTGCTGATTATCAGCCTTTTTAGTACAATTTTCTTTACTTCATTTTCTCAGGTTGTCCCAATGGGCCAGGTGGTTTACCTGTTGCACGGATATACAGACAACGAAACCGGCTGGATCCAGTTTGGAGAAGTGAATATGGCTGCCGACAAGGCTATCGCATCCAGGGAGATTCCTTCGATGATCATCGTGATGCCGGATGCCAAAGCCACCTGGTATATGAATAATGCCGATGTATCTGAGAAGTTCGAAGATATGTTCATTCAGGAATTTATTCCCTATATCGATAAAACATACAGGACGCGGGCAAAGAAAGAGTTTCGCGGAGTTTCGGGATTATCGATGGGTGGATTCGGAACACTGCTGTATTCACTGAAACGTCCCGATATGTTCGCTGCTTGTGCTGCATTCAGTGCCGCTGTCTGGACAGATGAAGAAATAAAAGCGATGCCAGCAGGAGGCCTTTATGGTCTGTTCGAGAAACTTTTCGGTGTAACAAAAGAAAAAACTCTGCTTACTCCCCATTGATTTCCTGTACAAAGGCAACGCCGCACTGCATATTCTCTTGCGCGACCGGCAGGTTAAGTACGAATTCAGGGTCCGCGATGGCGGCCATACCTGGGTATACTGGCGCACGGGGATCGTTGACGGGCTGAAGTTTATCGGGGACAGCTTCCATAGGTAAGACTGTAAGACTTTAAGACAAGAAGACGATAAGAACGAAAAGAACGTGAGGGCGTTAAGGACGTGAGGGAGTGAGATATCGTAGGGTGCCCCATATCAGTTGCCACTAGCTTTAGCTAGTGGATTATATGTGAATTTGTTACATGGGCTTTAGCCCAAATTATTAGCCTGAAGGGCTTCAACTAATCTTGAAAATAAAATCATGAAACTTATCTTCAATTTACTGGCAACAATTTTCCTGACAGCAGCGGTTCATTGTCAGGATGCAAAAATCAGCTTTTCCAGCAACGATCAGGCTCTGGTAAAAGGCTTCAACTGGGCTAAACAGCAAGCCATGGCTTATGTTTTCCGGGGCAACGATCCGGTAGGGCATTGGTACGAAGCAGCTTTGCCAAAGCGTGAGGCATTCTGCATGCGCGATGTATCACATCAACTGGTTGGCGCCCAACTGCTCGGACTGGCCGACATCAACAATAACCTGCTTTCCAAATTCGTGGCAGCAATATCGGAAAGTCGTGACTGGTGCGGCTATTGGGAGATCAACAGATATAATCTTCCTGCGCCGGTTGACTATAAATCAGATCAGGATTTCTGGTATAACCTTCCGGCAAACTTTGATATCATCGATGCCTGCTATCGTGCATGGCTCTGGACCAACGACTCCACCTATCTCACCGATCCTGTATTCGTAAATTTCTATGAGAAATCATTGAATGAATATGTCAGGCGCTGGGACCCTGACGGCGATGGCCTTATGGAAGGAAGCTCCGACAGTACCAGCAGCCGGGGGCTCAGTTCTTTTTGAAGAGCAGTACGGCAGGGTGGGTGCCGATCTGCTCGCTGCCCAATATATCGGCAAGTGGCTCGATGACAAGCAGATGATGTCGTTTTTATTACGTTGGGACGTTGTTCCTTCCGATCGGGCATCTGCGGTAATTGACCACCTGATTACCGTTGTTCCCAAAACCGGCGTCGAAATGAATACCTACTATCCGCTTGAAACTTACCGGTTCGGGAAAGCCGAAGAGGCGCACAAATTGCTTGTCCGGTTAGTATCACCAGATCTGAAACGCCGTGAATACCCGGAAGTGTCCTATGCAGCAATCGAAACTTATGCAATGGGGTTGATGGGTATAGAAGCCAATGCCGGCACCAGGATTATCCGGACAAAATCCAGGCTGACATCCGTTACCGGCTGGGCAGAGCTAAAAGATATGCCAGTGTTCGACGGAACCATCACGGTGCGTCATGATGGCCTCAGGAAATCGACCTTCACGAATAATACTAAGGGAATAATCAGGTGGGAAGTTATTTTGGGTAATGATAAAGCCAGGGTATTTATGGTGAAGCCGGGAGAAACAATTAACCCAGAAATTTCATTGCTCCGCTGAATACCTGCTGAAAAGCCTGATTAACCTGGGGATGTAGCACCGGGTTGCCGATGGGAAAAGGATTTTCATGGGAATAGGGATACGGGAAGTCGAGAATGGACATCGGGATCTTATTGCGGTTGTTTGCGCCCCAAAGTGTTCGAAGGATCGATTTAGCCGGAATGACCTGGTCCCTGGATAATCCGACTGCTGAAATCTGATTCCGTAAGCGGTGGAATGATCGCTCACGAAGTGCCTGAAACCGGTCCAGCCGGAGCATCGCCATAAAAGCGGACCATAATATGTTAAATGTTTTCAGATGTTCGATGTTGATTTTTTGTTTTATTGCCTTTGGATCCTGGCGGATAAAGGCTTCTTCCAACCGGTCGAAGGCTTTTGCATCCATAATATATCGTGATATCCCCTGCATCTGTTCAAACGAACTCCCCCCCAAAAACAGGAAACTTTTGGATTCGGAAAAAAGCTCATCGGGGTTAGCAATCAGCAACACTTCCAGAAGAAATGCCCCAACTGAATAGGCGAAAAAATCGACCGATGCCCCGGAACTGAACAATGGATGCCGGCCTGAGCGTATTAATTGGGTTAGCGAAATCAGGTCGTAGCAACTTTGCAGTCCGGAAGTACAGAACCACTCCGGATGAGTATCAAGGCGGGTGCTCAATGCAGCATTGATGGGTGTTGCAACTACATTTTGCGGGGCTTGATGTATCCGATGCTGAGCCACCTCCTGCATGGCCCGCGGATCGCTCCACAAGCTGGGCGAGCGGTTCACATGAAAAGCCATCGGAAAAAGGATTACCGCCTTGCCGGTGTTTTCGCTTAGATATTGAGCCCAATACAAATATTTCTGCCAGTTTCGTTCATTCAATCCATGCAGCATGATTATCGCCCCTTCGACAGTCTCTTTTCCTTCCGCCATAAAAACCGGGTAAGTAAAGTTGTAGTTACCTTCAAAAGAACGTAACAAAAGTTCAGGATGACCATCTGCCGTAATATTTGTTGGATCATCCAGCCGCAAGTCTGGTTTGATAACCGACCGGAAATCACAGTTTACAATCCGGGATTCGGATCCGGGTATGGCAATATCCCGTGTATGAAAGTCATAACACGATTTCAATAGCATCTGATTTCCAAAATAATCCATTCAGTTTTTATTTCTGGCAGCAAATTTACAATGCTCAAAAAGTGATATCAATAGGGTGGTGTCCAACCGGCCCTAAGGGTGATAAAGCCTCACGTTTTGGGATGAAAACCGAAATACAGGGACGAAATCCGAAGATTGATTTTATCATAACCCTGCATAACTTTGCTTAATATTGTCGGATGAATTTGAACCGGCTCATACCTGAATTCTTTGTGAAGCCCCGTAATACGGTAATTCAGATCATATTTACTGCCCTGTTTGCCTATTCCTTTATCCTGATCTACCATCCGTTCGGTTCGCAGAGCTGGTTTGAGATCAACACCGGACAATTTGCATTCTACGTCGGATTTGTAGTAGTGCTGGGCATGGTGGTGGTGATTGTTAGCCGGGTGATTATGACACAGATCCGAAAACGCCGGCCGGTTACCATTGCCGGGTATGCACTGATGATTGCACTGGAGGTTCTTGCCATGACCGGCTTTTACATGATGATTCAGAAGGTATTTCTGAAGGATCACCGGTTTTGGTTTGAAGTCTATTACACGGCTATACTAAATGCTACCCTGATTCTCCTGATTCCTTACCTCATCAGCCTGCTTTACTTTGCCTGGCTCGATAAACAACAGAATTTCGAGAAACTGATGGTGGAGAAGCAATCCGAACCTGAGCCCCCCCGGTTTGTTAATTTCAACGATGAAAACGGTGAAACAAAGCTTACCATACAGCTTGATGACCTGCTTTACCTCGAAGCCAGCGAAAACTACGTCACGATTCACTATCTCGATCACACTCAGCCCGACCGGATGCTTCTTCGCAACAGCATGAAGCGGATGGAAGAGCAGCTTTCCGGATATCCCATCATCCGCTGTCACCGTTCCTATATGGTCAACTTAAACAGGATTAAACTTGCTAAAAAAACAAAAACCGGAATGGTAGTCGAGCTTTCGTCATCCGTTCCAATCCGCCTGCCTGTTTCTGAAACATATAAAAATCGGATTGTGAGTATGTTAAGGACGTGAGGACAAGACAGACGTGAGGACGTTAAGGACGTTAAGGACGTTAAGGACGTTCGGGAGTGGATGAAATACATTTACCCTTGTATCTTTAAACGTATTTCACTATATTTGCCCTGTATTTTTATAGGATGAACAT
>Ga0265292_1000716_pt1 | contig 39266 bp, 39 predicted proteins | sample Munlanlewell296A_FD_189080 | JGI IMG/M metagenome (GOLD analysis project Ga0265292, IMG submission 189080) | Leachate microbial communities from a municipal landfill in Southern Ontario, Canada - Leachate well 296A | ecosystem: Engineered > Solid waste > Landfill > Unclassified | place: Canada... | reverse complement strand
CCGCAGGAAGGGCAGATTGTTTGCACCATATTGGTGGCAAACTTACCAATTCCCACAAAGAAGTTCTATTATCGCTAATTTTAGAAGAGAAATCGGTTTTGGCTGGTGGCAAAGTTGCCAATAACCCTAAATTTAAAAAACGAGCGGAGAGTAACTCCACTCGACTGAGATTTTAGTTCCACCCCCTACCAAATAGGTTCCCGATCGACCACTTGGTTTCTGGTCCTCAAGAATTCCCTAACCAACTGTCCACCTCTGTTGGTCATACGATAGGTCCTCACTGGTCTTACAACGACATCTTCCTTAAGTTCTGGCCAAGAATCGCCTTCTCGGGTCGTAGTTTGACTTCCAACTTCCTCTATTTCAAAGTATGACCATTTTGAAAAAAACCACGACATTGTCCTCCGGAACTCTTCCCAGAATACCTAGTCGATCAAAGAGTCTCAAAGGAATTTCTACCTTATGGTCACTTTGTTCGAGAATTGATCTTGACCTTCGATCCCGAAAATTACAACAAAGCCTTTTTCATTTACCCTAAAAAACTAGTTGACCGTGCTCATCTGCCTATCCTTTTTTTGTAAGATGCGGGCCATTAAACCATAAACAAAAAAGTTTTGTCAATAATCACAGACAACAACAAAATTGTGTCAAAATCATCTAAAAACATAACCAAGGTGGTATACAGTTGCCAAAAACTAACCAAGCTGCTACAATTTTCCCCATCGGACCGTAGCTCCCCACTTCGCCTTTCAGGCTTCGAGGGACTTTCTTCCTCCTTTTCGGAGGACTTTCGCAGTAGGTAAACCCAAACCTACTTCGCTACGGCTGATAAAAAACCGGGCCGTAGCTCAGTAGGCTAGAGCGCCTGCTTTGGGAGCAGGAGGTCGCGAGTTCAAGTCCCGCCGGCCCGACCAGGCAACTGCCCAGCAGTAGCCAAATTACCAACAGTCGCTGGGCAACTGCCTGGCCGACCAGTAATATGAAAAAAGTCTTACTAACAGCAATTATCTTCGCTATACCAGCATTCTGCCTGGCAGCTGACATTCGTCCTGGCACTGATGATTATTTAATTGCTAACGGTTGGACAGAGGAGCAATTAACCACCAATATAAATACCGAGGAACGCGAATCCTTTTCGGCTACAACTGGCGAAGCAGTAATAGAAGATCACGTCGGAGATGTTTTAAGCCGTACTGGAACTCATCCATTAATTACCAACGCCTGGGGCGATATAAGTAAAGTTGAATTCAAAAAAGATTCTTCACGACAGTGTTGGTCGGTCGATTTTTTAATGGCGACAGATATTCCTTCGACATCTTCAATGCAAGCTAATTTTCTAGTTTACATGGATGGTGACAACGACATTACCAATAATGCACCAGAAGGTGTTAGAGTTGGAACTGATAAAGAATTCTCAATAAAAAATTCTGAAACAGGTTGGGCAGCTGATTACCGCTGGTACAATAGTGCTCCCAACGCTCTAACCTGGGCTATCAATAAAGAAACCGTTTCGACTTTTTCTTTCGAGGCAAACAAATTAAATGTCTGTATTCCTTTTGCCGAAGTAGGTGAAAATATCACTCCTGTTTGGCGAGCCGCGGTTGCAATTTACGACGGTACAAATACCCAAATTGACGTGGCCCAAAACACAGGTTTTCCCCCAGCCAAAGGTGAAACAAACTTCACAGCTAATCAATCTGAAAATTCCTGGGCTTCTTTGTTAAATTGGCAAGCTTTAGGAATCGTAGCAGGAATCGCAGTTTTGCTTTTCGTGATAAAAACAGTTTTCTGGTTTTTAAAAAAGAATAAAAAACAATAATTGAAAATTGAACATTTTCAAAATGCGGGCATCGTATAGCGGCTATTATCTCAGTTTTCCAAACTGATGATACGGGTTCGACTCCCGTTGCCCGCTCCATGACGTTAAAGGCTCCTGTTAGCACCGGTATGTTGGTTCTGTATCAGTAATGTTAATCTAGAACCCTCTACTGTTAGGCAGCGTAAGCCATTAACGTCATCCGTTGTCGCGGGCATGATTGAATCCCGAATCACAAATTACGAATTTTAAAAACCGCCCCGAATTTTTACGGGACGGTTTTCAGTTTAAGTTTTATTTTTCGGCAGATAAAACGCTCGGCTCAACAGTTTTTTTAACCTTAAAGCTTTTTTACTATTACGAGAAATTTTCAGTTTACTTCTGCTACGCAATGTAACAATTTCTTGAAGTGCTATCTGTTCTTTTTCAGTAAATTGTTCAGCTTGCTTATAAAGTTCATCTAATTTTTTGGTAATAATTGGGTCAAGCCAAACCTCAATCAAATAATCTCCAATAATATTTAAATAGTAATTATTTTTTGCAAAAAGCTTTTTCTCAGAAAAAAAATATTGAGCTTTCGTACCATCAAAATACTTACCAACATATCGATCAAGGGGATATTTGTTGCCAACAGTCATCAAATACAATCTGCCTTGTTCGGTTACATTGTCCATCAAGTTTTTTTCATTTTCTGTACGAGCCAAAAGAAACCATTCGTGTGGATTATACAAAAATACTGGTTCTTTTTTTGACATTGTCGCTGTTAACAAATAAAAAACATGCGACCAAAAAGCATCGGTAACCACAGGATCTTTAAAATAATATTGAATACTGTCACCATCTTGCAAACTTAAAATTACATCGACTTTTATACTTGGACTTGTATAAGCACGCATGGCTACAGAAAAATAATCAGACATTTTATCTAGCCAAACAGTATTAAGCGAAACAAAACCGCCATGAAGAACCACTACTTCATCTTTTCGCAGAGATCGAAGGGTGGCATACACCCCTTGTTTCGTGGTTTTGGGACGAATTTTCTTTATATCATCAATAAGATCAGAAACTCGATGTGGGCCCTTCTGAAGATGAGTCAAAATTCTTTCCTCTAAATTTTTAGGATTATTAAATATCATATATTAAATTTATCAAATTTTTGACAAAAAGTAAAATATTTTTTTACTTTTTAACAAAAAAATGGCTAAAAATAGACATTTTATGGAAAATAATTTATTGTTTCTTTGGTCACTTGGATAACTAAATCAGCCAAAACATCAACAAGACAGGAGCCAACAATGTTCCCCATTCCCACAACAAAAAATAACAAAATTGACAGTTGGTATATTATTGCAATTTTGCTGTCTTATCTTCTTTTATGTCTTTTGGTTTTAATAGCTAAACCGACTGATCAAGAAGTAGAGTCGACAGACAAGCCAATACCAGCAGTCGAAACAACAAGTGTTCCCCCGATGTACCTGACACGCAGCAAATCTGCCGTTCAACAATGGCGCGAGGCTGCGCGGCCGATTTTCCAAAGTCGAGGTACAATAGATATTACTGATCGTGCTACACCGGAAGATTTGAAAAGATACCTTGATCCTTGTTATGCGATCGTGTGGCAAGAAAAAGGGTCAAAAGAAAACTGCACAGCCACCGGAATTTGGATCAAAACCAAATAACCGTCTTTCACCACGATCCTGCAGATCGTGGTATTTCTTTAACCCTAAGTTAAATTTCCGGCTTTCCCCCCCCTTTTTTTCATCTCTTTCCTACTCTTAAACTTCTCTCTTACTCTCCGAAACCCTCCAAAGAAAATCAAAAATACTTTTTAAACTTTGAACTATTATTGGGTGTTGAACAGAGACTGCAAATGGCGGCTTACCGGAGAATAAAACCAAAAGATTATCAATAAACCAAAGCGAAGCTTGAAATTCAATCTCGGCCGGCATTTCTTTAATCACAATATTTTGGGCTGATAATTTTTGTGGATTAATAGTAGTAAAAGTCAGATTAGGAACCAAAGTTTTTGTGGTAATATTTTTTTTCTTTTTTAAATTTAATAAAGCTTGATTAAATTCTTCACCAAAAATTTTTTGATAGTTACCAAGCTTTGGTGAATCTATCGTGTAGATTGTTGAATGTGATTCTAGATTAACTAAAAGCTTATCAATAAAATTACGCAAGCCAGCCTTTGTATCATAAACATTGGCAAAAGGAAACTTTGGTTCAGTCCTATACAAATCGTTTAACAATCCATTAAGTCTTTCGGCTACTGCTAACTTATTTTGAAGAATTCCTTGGATAGTTTTTGGGGTTTCCACCCAATAAAAAGTCTTACCTTTATGTCGATATGTGGAAAGATAACCCTCTTCAGTTAATTTATTTAAAAGACTGATGGCTGTGGTTCTGGGCAAATTAGATTTTTTGGCTACCACCGAAGCTGGTGACTCACCAAGTTGAGTTAAAGTTATATAAATTACAATTTCATTATCACTAAAACCCAATTCTTTTAAACCGTCTTTTATTTTATTAATCATATTGCTGTCGAAAATTTTCGACAGTTTTATATTAACCTTTTATCTAATTTTAGTCAAAAAACCGTGGCTTAAAATCAAAAACTCCAAAAAAACAACGGATAATTTTTATTTCAGTTATCATAGAGGCGGTTCTTTACAACCCAAACAAGACAGGAGCAAATCATGTCTGCAAAATACTTTATTTATCCGGGCAGCTTCTCTCCTCCCACTTTTGGTCACTTAGAAATCATCAGAAAAGCAGCAGAAATCTTTCCTAATATTCTAGTAATTTGCTCACGAAATCAAAGCAAAAAATATTATTTTACAGAACAAGAATGTGCCAACCTTTGGACTGGATATTCTCTTCCAAACAATGTTTCGATTACAACCTTTACCGAGGTTGTTGAAAGCGGAATGGACCTTAAAGAAACGGTTATGATCCGTGGTCTACGCGGCGAAACCGATTCGGAAGAAGAAAAAAGAGTCATGATCGAAAACTGGAAAAAATTCGGTCTAAACAAATTTTTCTTCATAATCACTGATGAAATCTACCGTCACGTCTCATCATCAGCGGCTAGACGGGCGGCTGAGGAATTGGATTGGCAAACTTTAGCTAAAAATTGTTCTCCTTTAGTTGTCTCATCTCTACTAGAAAAAGTTCATGGCTTTGAACATTTGTTTCTAGTTGTTGGTAGACCTGGTAGTGGCAAAAGCACTTTCGTTAAATCTCTCGCTGAGAGTGATAAACGGAATGTTCGTATTGATACAGACGATTTTAATCATCGTCTCAGGCCAGAACTTGAACATTTGTTTGGCACCGATGATCTGGCAACCATAGCTTTGCACGATGAAGAGAAACTAAAAGCGGCTATCGCCAAACCTTGGTTTGCCATGCTGGCCGAAGCTGTAAAATCAGTACCAGCCGGAAGTCGAGTTTTTATTGAAGTGCCTTATGGCCTTCAAGCCGACAAACGGATATTTCGTTATCTTGGTGGCAAAGTCATTTATGTAGGCTGTGACGAAAAAGAAAACTATGAGCGGGTGGCCGCCCGCGGCACCAGCCGTCTACAGGAATTCATTAGAAAAATTCCTGGCTGGGAAGAAACATTGGCCGCAGCTGAAGAAAACCACCTGTTTCTCTGTCGCATAAAAACCGATGGAGAAATAAACCAAACGATTGAGGCGGCTTCTCGTTTCAATCAGACTCTCAACTCAATGACCGGAGAAACGTCATGGACAACCTCACGGGTTTGGAAAAAAGATGGTTTGCTTTGGTGGCAGAACTAAGCCCGACAACGCCAATCGAGATTGTTGAAAAATGGTGGCAAATTATTGCTTCAGCCTACTCAGAAAAACATCGTCACTACCATACTCTGGAGCACATTAATTTTGGTCTATTACGAATTGATAAGTTCACCAACCAATTCCATGAACCAAAAGCTGTGGAATTTGCCTGGTGGTTTCACGACATCGTCTACGTCTTGAAATCAAAAACCAACGAACATGATAGTTCTGTCTTAGCTGTGACCGCCGCCCACGAACTCGGTCTACCAAAAACTTTCACTACCAAAGTAGAAAGTCTGGTGATGGCCACCGTTCATCCTCAAGTTCCGGAAGGTCATGACAAACGTCTTCTTCATGATATTGACATCAGTATTCTAGGAGAAAATTGGGATACCCAACTTAAGTATCGCGAAAAGATTCGCGCCGAGTATCTTACTGTTTACACACCTGATCAGTTTCAAGTTGGCCGAACTAATTTTCTAAAAGAAATTTTGGCAAGCGAATTCATCTTCTGTACAGACCTATTCCAAACTCTTTTTGAAAAACAGGCTCGTGAAAATATCGCAAAAGAACTTTGCGAACTTATATAACAAAGAGGCGACATTAATCGCCTCATTTTTTTAAAAAACTAGAATTATTTGGTAAGCAAATTTAGTCTTCCTATTCCTGTAAGAGCAATCGCTAAAGCATCAGCCGCATCATCGGGTTTAGGAACATGTGACAGATTAAATAATTTGGTAACCATTTTTTGAACGGCTTTTTTATCAGCCGCCCCATTACCCGTAACCGCTGATTTGACTTGATTAGGTGTAAATTCAACTACTGGTAATTTATATCGTGCCACGGTCAAAGTTACCACTCCGCGCGATTCAGCCACCTTCATAGCAGTCTTTTGATTAACAGTGGTAAAAAGCTTTTCCATAACCAGTAGATCTGGTTTATGTTCCTTTATTAGATAGGTCAGGTCTTTTTCCAATTGAAGCAACCGACAGCCAAAATCGTCACTCTTGTTGGTTGTGATAACTCCAAAATCAATCGCCTTGGCCCGGCTGCCATTAACGGCAATTATCGCAAAACCAAGACGATCATAACCGGGATCGATACCGAGAATTATGGACATAATTTGTAAAAGCGTAAAAGCGTAAAAGCGTAAATTTACGTTTTTACGTTTTTACATGTTTACGGCCTATATCTCATTTGTAAAAACCGAATCAACATCATCATTTTCTTCAACTGTTTCAACAAACTTTTCGATTTGTTCATGAACAGCCGAATCATTTATATTAGTAGTATTTTTTGCAATAAATTCAACACCAACACCATCAGGTTTTAAATTAATAGCTTCAGCGGCTTCAACAATTTTTTTCAAATCTTGAACGGCACAAATTACTTGAACTTCTTCAGCTGAAAAAGAAATGTCCTCGGCCCCAGCTTCAATCATTGTCATTTCAAAAGTATCACGATCTTTAATTAATGAAGGATCAGAAAAAATAACTGTTCCCTTCTTTTCAAACATCCACATAACACTACCTTGACTACCAATGGAACCACCGGCTTTAGAAACGATATTTTTAATTTCTGCCACCGTACGATTACGATTATCAGTCAAACACTGCACTAAAATTGCCACACCACCTGGACCAAAACCTTCATAAATAACTTCTTCAATATTTGCCCCTTCACCACCACCAGCTCCACGGGCAATAGCGCGATCAATATTGTCTTTAGGCATATTAACCGCCTTAGCAGCGTCAATTGCCATGCGTAATTTAAAATTAAAAGTTGGGTCACTACCACCATCTTTTACCGCAGCGGTAACCCCTTTGGCAACTTTAGAAAAAGTGTTGGCGCGTATGGCATCAGCCTTACCTTTAACACCTTGAATATTGTGAGCATGAGAGTGTCCGGACATATCTTTAATTTAAATTAAAAACCGCTCCAATTTTACTAATTAAAGCGGCTTTTGTCGAGTTACTTTTCCATCTTAAAATACCTGGACAAAATGGCGTGATAAATTGTCTTACGACCAACCATACCGACCAATTTTCCGTTCTCAACCACTGGAACTTGATGAATACCGCTGGCTGACATAAGAGCACCGACTTTGAGAACTGGTGTTTCTGGATCAGCGGTCAGAGTTCGTGGGGACATAATCTCGGCCACAGTGCGTTCAGCTGCTGCTCGAGCTTCTACCTCCATCAACTCAAAATCATGATAGGCGTGCGGCGCTTCCATCCAATCCTTATAAAGAGGAAAGAGAGCGCGAAATAAATCTTTTTCAGAAAGCACACCAACAACATTGCCATCAACATCAACCACAGGAACAGCTGGCAGCTGTTTTTCGATAAGAAGCGTTGCCGCTTCAGACCACGGCGTCTCGGGTGAACAAGTGCACACCTCGGACGGCGTAAAGATATCTTTGATCTTCATATACTAATACTAAACCATGTGTCAAAAAATGACGCAAGTAAATATACTTTTTAACTTTAAAAAATAACATTTAATTCTAAAAAGCCTGATCTTTATCACCTCACAAGGTTAACTGTACACAGTATTGACTTTTTATAGTTTTTCTGTTAAAGTCTTTAGTCTTTGTTCTTTGAAAAAGATGGTTGATTTATATTCTTTTAAATCAACCGCAGTAAAACCCCAGAAAATGGAGAAATCAATGAAGGCAGAAGACATCTTTCATTCGATACAGGCCTGGTTGCATACTGACAGGGCGAGGAGGGCAAAAGAGGAGATCATACTTTTCGGTGGAAACCTTTTCTCTTCAGCTTTTCGTTCGGCTACCAAAAAGGCCGGCGGCATTCCCACCACTACCGAAATGGCCCAGGAACTCCTGACCCTACACCTAGCACTGACACGACTTCAGAAAACCTCAGAAGAAGAGGTCCTCCTGGCCGAGTCAGAAGTGTACGCAACCTGGCTGCGTGACTTCTGGAAAGAAGGTGGCGAACCAAGTCGACTGATCCCCACTGAACTTCGACCAGTCCTAGGACAGGCACAAGCGATCACTGCCGAGGAGATCGTGGAAGGCGAGAGAAAGAGAAGAAGATCATTCAACCTGATCCCCAGAAACTCTTCGGAGTTGTTGCGGGATGCCTTCACACGACTTCATCCGAACCGATTCGGCAAGTTGCTTGAGGAAAGAGAAGAAGAACTCTCCAGAAATAGCATGGATTTGGATGGTCTGTACCATGATGCATGGATGATCTTTGACAACAAAATTGGCGCCGAGGCCAGGGGCAGGGGATTTTCCAAAGCCCTTTCTGGTGTTGAGCTGCCAACCGTCGTCGTTGAGTCATTCGAGGTAGCCCTTGAGCATCCGGAACTTCGTCAGCGGTACTATACCGCCAGAAAATTTTTGGACCTATGGCTGAAGGCGGTCGGTGATGTGGCGAGACAGATCCCCAACATCGTCGACAACCGCTGGGTTTTCAACCAAGATACACATCACTGGGAACCAACACTCAAGGCAGTCGAAGACGGAGAGATCAACCCAAGAGAGGTTGTGACCCAGAGAGATGTTCACCTGTCCTTCCCGCTGATCCGTCTCGAGGAATGGCGTCAAGCTGAACCAACAACACTCGAACCCAGGGAATATGACGTCCTCCGACATACCCTAGGAGACGAAGTGTTTGACACACTCTTTGGCGACAACGAAAAAGTCTTCCAAATCGCCACCAGCCTTCGGCTGTTCGATAAACTCGGATTTGATCCGTCCCGACCGGCTGATCGAGTGGTCATGAGAGTACCGAGTCGTAGTCACGTAGCGGCACCTCACTACATCTACCTGACAAACAAGGGCGATGTCGCGATTGTGTCCTGTGGCCATGATCATATATACAACCAGGTGGACATGGCGCGATCAATGGCCGCGGCTGAGGCCCGACTTCTCGAGCTCCGAGCCACAGATCCGTTTGGAGAGAATGGGCCATCAGACGCTGAAAGTCTTCTGGACGCTCCACCAGACATTCCCAGATCACTCGGCGAGAACCTTCACTACGAACTCGGCGCTTATCGAGCATTCGAGGCCGAGGTAAAGGCTTGGTTGACTGAAGAAGCCGCCAAGCAGGAGTAAAACAGAACATTCGTCTGCCCCGCACACACAGTGCTGGGCTTTTTTATTTTGCCAAATAATCTGATAAAATATCAAAAATAAACAATAAACTTTTATGAAAATTTGGCTTGATGATCAAATAGACGACCCGGAAACACCTAAACGCCATACACCAGACGGTTGGGTGGGTGCAAAAAATTTTAGGCAATTTAAAGCCTTGGTCGAGGAAACGTTAGCTTCTGGTAAGTCAATAGAAATAATAGATTTTGACAACGATTTAGGGGCAAAAGAAAATGGTGAATTAGAAGAAACTGGTTTACAAATTATTTATTGGTTGAAAGATGAACATCCAGAAATAATTGTTGGCCCAACAGAAATCTCTGTCCACTCACAAAATAGTATTGATGGTCCTAAAATAAAAGAATTTGTCGAATTTTGTCGAGCGCATCGCGAAGAAATTTTGGAGTCAAAAAAACTTCCACGATCAGCATTTGGTGAAATAGGTTATTAATCACAAAACCAAAAACAACGGCCCTCGCGAGCCGTTGTTTTATTACAACATTTGTATTTTCGTAACAAAATTCGTAAATTCGTATACAACCGAACACCACCTTACCCAGCCTTCTCCAAATCACCTTCAGTTAAACTAGCATCGACTTCACCGGCGTCATCCTCTTCACATTCATGATGACCAAACCCGGTACCGGCCGGAATCAAACGACCAATGATGACGTTTTCTTTAAGACCACGAAGTGTATCAATTTTACCGGTAACTGAAGCGTTAATAAGAACACGAGCGGTTTCTTGGAACGAAGCTGAAGACAACCATGATTCAGTTGAAAGAGAAACTTTGGTAATGCCAAGGAAAATTTGGTCAGCCACAGCTTCACGAAGACCTAAAGCCTTAACACGATCATTTTCATCCAAGAAGCAGTTCTTTTCAGTAATTTCACCTGGTAACAATTCAGAATCGCTGGAATCAACGATACGCACACGACTAAACATTTGTTTAATGATCAACTCGATATGTTTATTGTTTAACTTCTGACCTTGAGAAGCGTAAACAAACTGAATCTCTTTTGAGAGATAACGTTGCACAGCGTTTTGGCCTTTGTGTTTAAAGAGGATCTGCAAATCAAGACCGCCATCGGTTAATGGATCACCGGCTTGAATTTCATCGCCATCTTTCACAATTAAAGAATAACCTGGCGGAATAATATATTCGCGAGCTTTTTGGCTTTCAGCAACAAATTTAATAATGCCTTTAGTAACAGCAGAAATCGTACAACTCTTTTCAGACAAAATCTTGGTGCCATCAGTTTTTTCGGCTAAGACATCACCTGGCGTAACTTTTTCACCAACCTTAACTTTTGCTTCAGAGCTCTTGCCGATAACTATAGCTTCGTCTTCAACACTACTGTACATGATACGAACAACTTTTTGACCAGAACGTGTATCAACAATTTGTTTACCTGTACCAACTTGGATAATTTCACGTTCGACGGTTTCGATTTGCGCTTTTCCAGAAACTTCTGACATAACAGCCTTAAGTTTTGGATTACGTGCTTCAAACAATTCTTCCACACGTGGCAAACCTTGAGTAATGTCTTTACCAGCCACACCACCAGTATGGAAAGTACGCATAGTAAGCTGTGTACCAGGTTCACCAATAGATTGAGCAGCCATGATACCAACAGCTGTACCGAGTTTAACGATCTTGTTAAAAGCCAAATCATAACCATAACACTGCTGACACACCCCTCGACGAGACTTACAAGTCATAACCGAACGGACATGAGCCTCTAAAAGTTCCTTACCGGAAGCCTCAATTTCACGAATATGATCTTCAGTAATTAATTCACCGGCTTTAACCAAAGCTTTTTTAGTATCAGGCAATTTAATATCAGACAAAGCAATACGACCAAGAACACGAATTAACAAAGGTTCACCGATTTCGTCTGATTCGGCTTTATTAAGCAACACACCGTCGCGGTCACCGCAGTCGACCTCGCGAACCACAACATCTTGAGCCACATCAACCAAACGACGAGTAAGGTAACCAGCGTTAGCTGTACGAAGAGCAGTGTCAGACAAACCTTTACGCACACCATGGCTTGAAATAAAGAATTCCAAAACATCAAAGCCTTCCTTAAACGAACGTTTGACCGGTAACTCAATAATTTCACCGGCTGGGTTGGCCACCAAACCTTTCATACCGACCATTTGAGTAAACTGACCCCACGATCCACGAGCACCAGATTCAATCATGGTATAAACTGGACCGTTGTGAACCAATGATTTACGAGCCAAATCAGCAACACGGTCTTTAATTTCGTTCCAAATCTTAACAACCGAATTATGGCGTTCAGCGTGTGTTAATAAACCTTGGGCAAAAAAACCATCAACTTCACGAATACGAGTATCGCCTTCATCAAGAATTTCTTTTTTAGCCGAAAGATCTGGCAAATCAGCCATACCCCATGAATAACTTAAAAGGGTGGCGTTACGGAAACACAAGTCCTTGATAGCATCGAGTGTAGCTGCGGTTTTTTCTTGTCCTTCAAGTTCAACAGAATTACGAATAATATTCGCCAACTCTTTTCGACCAAATGGCTGGTTCATGAAAGGCATGACGGCCGGAATAACACTATTAACAATAATACGACCAATGGTTGTAACAGTTATCTGACCTTCGTCTTTCATACCAGGTTTTAAACTACCACGAACTCGAATCCATTCACGCATGCCAATATTTTTTGTTTCAAAGGCATAGCGAGCATCAGAAACACCGGAAAAAGCCTTCATGTCTTTTTCTTCCGGTTTATCAGCCACCATAGACATACAATAAGCTGTCCAGGCCAAGTCACGACCAGGTGTAGCTACAGGGCTACCATGAGCTGGTTTTAATAAGTTCTTTGTAGCCATCATCAAATCGCGAGCCTCATGTTTTGCTTCCTCGGTCAATGGAACGTGGACAGCCATTTGGTCACCGTCAAAGTCGGCGTTAAAAGCATCACAAACCAATGGATGAATTTGAATAGCTTTACCTTCGATCAAAATCGGTTGAAAAGCCTGAATACCAAGACGGTGCAAAGTTGGAGCACGGTTTAACATTACATAGGCATCTTTGGTAATTTCTTCCAAAATATCCCAAGTTTCTGGATGATCGCCTTCAATAAAACGATTGGCCGAACGAATATTGTGAACGAATTCACGTTCAATAAGTTTGGCAATAACAAACGGTTTAAAAAGTTCCATGGCCATGGTTTTTGGCAAACCACATTGATTCATGCGTAAATGTGGACCAACCACAATAACCGAACGACCAGAATAGTCGATACGTTTACCAAGCAAGTTTTGACGGAAACGACCTTGCTTGCCTTTCAAAAAGTCAGCTAAGGATTTTAATTGACGTTTCTTACCAGTGGCTGCCAAGACTGTTTTAGAATGTCGAGCGTTATTATCGATAAGCGAATCGACTGCTTCTTGCAACATGCGTTTTTCATTGCGAGCAATAACCTCTGGGGCATTTAGTTCACGCAAACGATTAAGACGATTGTTACGGTTAATAACTCGACGATACAAATCATTAAGGTCAGAAGTGGCAAAACGACCACCATCCAAAGCCACCATAGGTCGCAAATCCGGCGGAATAACCGGAATAACTTGAAGAATCATCCACTCTGGACGGATATTATTTTTATGCAAAGCACGTAAAAGTTTTAATCGACGCATGAGTCGATCTTTTTTGGCACCAATAGCTTTAACCAAACTTTCTTCTGATAATTTAATGGTTTCTTCTAAATTGATTCTTTGCAAAAGTTTCTGAATCGCTCCAGCACCGATATCAGCTTCAAACAAATGACCATAGCGAAGTGACCATTCATGATAAGTTGCTTCATTAACAACCTTTAAAGGTTTTAATTCTTTTAATTCTTTATCAACGGTCAAAAAGTCTTCTTCGAGTTCGGCTAATTTACGATCTCGAATACTGCCCAAATGTTCGGCTTCATCGGCTATTTTCTTTTCATCGCCAGCAAAACGCTGAGCAAGACGATCGACATCACGATTATATTCACCTTCGATCATTTTTTTCTTACTCTTATATTCTTGCTTGACCTGTTCAATAGTTTGTTCTTTGGCCGCTTCGTTTACATCAGTAATCAAATAACTGGCAAAGTAAATGACTTTTTCCAGTGACTGTACAGACATATCAAGCACTGTACCGATTTTGCTCGGAAGTCCACGCAAAAACCAAATGTGACTGACTGGTGCAGCCAATTCAATATGACCCATGCGTTCACGTCGAACAATTGAATGAGTAACTTCGACTCCGCATTTATCACAAACAATGCCTTTAAAACGGATTTTCTTATATTTACCACAATAACACTCCCAATCTTTGGAAGGTCCGAAAATTTCTTCGGCAAAAAGCCCGTGCTTTTCCGGTTTTTGAGTACGATAGTTAATGGTTTCTGGTTTGGAAACCTCGCCGTATGACCAATTACGCATTTCTTCTGGCGAAGCTAATCGCAAGCGAATTGCGTCGAAATCTGTAGTTTTTAAAGTGTCGAGTTTCTGAAACATATCTTTGTTTAAATTACTGAATTTCCTAATTTCCTAATTTTCGAAAATTTGAAAATTCGAGAATTGAAAATTTAAGTTAAGATTTTTTAGCCGCGCGGGCTTTCTTTTCTTTTTCTTCAGCCAACTCGACAACTTGGCCGTCTTTCATAAGCTCAACCCCTAGACACAAACCCTTAAGTTCGCGCAAAAGCACATTGAAAGATTCAGGAATATTAACTTTTTTGATTGTTTCGCTTTTAATAATTGATTCGTAAGCTTTGGAACGACCTGGTACGTCATCTGATTTGATTGTCAAAATTTCTTGCAAAGTATGAGCCGCGCCATAGGCTTCAAGAGCCCAAACTTCCATTTCACCAAAACGCTGACCACCGAACTGAGCCTTACCACCAAGCGGTTGTTGAGTGATAAGTGAGTAAGGACCAGTTGAACGCTGGTGAATTTTATCCTCAACCATATGGTTTAACTTCAACATGTACATGTAACCAACAGTAACCGGGTTAGCAAAAGGTTCACCAGTTCGACCATCACACAAAGTTAACTGACCTGATTTTGGAAAACCAGCTCTTTCTAATTCATCACGGATTTCAAATTCAGTAACTCCATTCAAAACTGATGTAGCTACTTTGTAACCCAAAGCGTTAGCTGCCAACCCAAGATGAGTTTCTAAAATCTGACCGAGGTTCATACGAGAAACAACACCAAGCGGAGTTAAAATAACATCGACTGGTGTACCATCTTCCAAGAACGGCATGTCTTGAATTGGAACAACTTTAGAAATAACACCTTTGTTACCGTGACGACCAGCCACCTTATCACCAACTTGAATTTTACGAAGATCGGCTACAGCTACCTGAACTGATTTAACTACGCCTGGAGGAAGTTTATCGCCTGATTCACGTGAAAAAACTTTAATATCAACTACTTTACCGTGTTCGCCGTGCTCTAAATACATTGAAGAATCCCGAACATCGCGAGCTTTTTCACCAAAAATAGCACGGAGTAATTTTTCTTCGGCTGAAAGTTCAGTTTCACCTTTAGGGGTAATTTTACCAACCAAAATGTCGCCGGATTTAACTTCGGCTCCAACACGAATAACACCTTCGGCATCAAGATTTTTTAATTTTTCTTCTGAAACGTTTGGGATGTCGCAAGTTATAACTTCAGCACCAAGTTTTGTATCACGAACATCTAATGTGTAATTTTCAATATGAATTGAAGTAAAACGATCGTCGTGCACCAAACGTTCATTCAAAATAACCGCGTCTTCATAGTTATAACCTTCCCAAATCATGAAAGCAACCAAAGCATTTTGACCCAAGGCCAACTCACCTTTATCAACGGCTGAGGAGTCAGCAATCAAATCACCTTTCTTAACCTTGGCTCCGACATCAATTACAGGAACTTGGTTAATACAAGTGGAGGCGTTTGAACGCAAAAATTTATTAAGACGTTGAGTGTGAATATTATCTTTCTTATCAGTAATCTCCACTCGGTTGCCATCAACAGCTGTGACAGTACCCTCAGCCTCGGCCAAAACTACGTGTCCAGAATCACGCGCTGCCCGTTTTTCAGAACCAGTACCAACAATTGGTGATTGTGGCTTAATGGTCGGAACAGCCTGACGTTGCATGTTTGTACCCATGAGAGCACGAGTGGCGTCGTCATGTTCCAAAAATGGCACTAATGATGAACCAATAGAAACAATCTGTTTGGAAGATACATCGACATAATCGACTTCTGAAGCCAAAACGATTTGCGGCTCACCAAATTTACGAGCACTGACAAATTCATCAACAAGAAACCCTTCTGCATCCATCTTAATAGTAGCTGGAACCGTGACGTGTTTATCTTCTTTAAAAGCATTAATGTATTCAATTTCATCAGTTACACGAACACGAACCTTTCCGTTTTTTTCAGTAACTTTTTCAGTTTTACGATATGGTGTTTCAATAAAACCATATTTATTAACCACGGCGTAGCTAGCCAACTGACCAACCAAACCAATGTTTGGACCTTCAGGTGTTTGAATAGGACAAATACGACCATAGTGGGTTGGGTGAACGTCGCGAACTTCAAAACCGGCTCGTTCACGAGAAAGACCACCTGGACCCATAGCTGATAAACGACGTTTGTGTTCCAACTCAGATAATGGGTTCATTTGGTCCATAAACTGAGAAAGCTGTGACGACATGAAAAATTCACGAACAGAACCAATAACCGGACGAGCATTGATTAAACGAGCTGGTGTTAACAATTCGACCTCCTGGGTCGACATACGATCTTTAATAATACGTTCCATGCGAGCTAAACCAACACGAAAACGACTTTGGATAAGTTCACCAACCGCACGAACACGACGGTTACCCAAGTGATCAACATCATCAGGGTCTTCTTGAGTAATGTTCAGACGAATAATTTCACGAATGATTTGTACCAAATCTTCTTTATGCAAAATACGTTTTTCTTCCGGAGTGATTTCTGGTTCAGAAGAATCCAAACCAAAACGCAAATTAAATTTAAAACGTCCGACCTTACCCAAATCATAACGATCAAAGTTGAAGAACATGGAGTGAATCAATGATTTGGCATTATCAGGAGTAGCCAAATCACCTGGACGAATACGCTTATAAACTTCAATCAAACCACCGTTTTCATCTTTTGATGGATCCTTAGCCAAAGTTGATTCAATATAATGATTCATTGGATGAGTATCGATGTCTTCAAACAATTTGATAATTTCTTCATCGGTAAAATAACCAAAAGCACGAAGTATTGCTGTTACTGTAACTTTACGTTTACGATCGATCTTAACCCAGATAACATTTTTTGGATCAGTTTCAAATTCCAGCCAAGCTCCGCGGTTAGGAATAATTTTTGCTCCATAATAACGACGACCACGTTGGACTTCAGCGGTAAAAAATGCGCCAGCTGAACGAACTAACTGTGAAACAATAACCCGCTCAATACCGTTAATAATAAAAGTTCCGCGTGGGGTCATGACCGGCAAATCACCTAAATAAATTTCTTGTTCTTTACTTGCATTGATACGCTTATTAACCAAACGAGCTTTAATACGAAGAGGTGCTTCAAAAGTAATATTTTTATTACGTGAAGTAACTTCATCAAATTTAGGTTCATCCATGTAATAATCGTCGAAATGCAATTCCAAATCACGACCGATAAAATCGCGAATAGGGTTTATTTCGTCGAACAGTTCACGTAAGCCTTCTTTCATGAACCAGTTGTAAGAACTCAGCTGTATTTCTGTGAGTTCAGGCAATTCCATACTGTCCGGAACCGTTGTGAAAGTATGTCGTTTTGCCTCCTTAGGTGGTGTTAAGCGATAGATCATAATTTGGTTTATAGAACAAAAAACCCGTCCCTAATTTAAAGGAAGGTTATTTATGTTTCTTAATTGTTAGGCAGAACGATTCCAGCGCGGCCACAGAATGGATCGCGATAGTAACCGTTAAATTTTGCGCCAGCATGGAAATATTTTTTTCATGCCTCTGGACCCGTCAAGCGGGGAAAGAAGCTTTAGCTGGATGGTCCGCCCGGTAGACCTTTCTGCCTCAAACGGGGCGAAGATTAGCCGAAAATTCTCGGCAAGCTCGACGCAAATATATCAAACCTGTGGACAAACGTCAAGGGCTCATCTATCAATCAAAAAGGATGATGTCAAGCTTTATTATTTTTTATCTTAAATTAGCAAAAAAACAAAAATTTCAAACAAAAAGATGGCTCTTGGGCTAAATTTTATCCACAACCGACAAAAAGCCGAATATTATTACTATTTAATATCTAAAAAACTGTCTCTGGTAGCTAAACAGGCTTCTAAAATCTCCTCTGGTAAACCAAAAGCCCCACATTCAGAATCATTATTTTGCCCATAATAAAAGACAAACGATCCTAATTCGTTCCGTAGTTTACTTAACACGTCCCCAGTCTCTGGATATTGGTCAATATAACTGACGAGTTCTTTTAATACCTGATTATCAATTACTGGAAATTTATCGTGCTCAAAATACGTTCGACCTTTTTTAAAATCAAAAATCTTTTCTTCGCTAACTAACGCAAAAAAATACTCTACTGGAATTGTATCTTTATCAAATTGATCACGACAAGCTGCAGTTCTAGAAACATTAAGTAGAGCCGAGGTCTTAGATTCATCAATCCAAAAAATCGAACATTTTGTTCTTTCTGGGGCTATATTCTCTAATCCTATTATTTGTTCACAAAGTTTTCCAGAATTAATATCGTCTTTAACAAAATTTAAATACCAATAACTACTTTCAATAGATATAGCTGGGCTTTCGCCACCACCACCTTTTCCTTCACAAACTGGCAGTTGAGATTCTGACATAAAAGAGACTGCAAATTTAAAAACCCCAAAAACATTCATACTAAAAATAATAATTCCTAGTAACAAAAACAGTATACCAATCGTTAAATGTGTTTTTTTCATAACTTTTTTATCTTAATTGATCAAACCAATTAAGGCAAAAAAAAATAAAAACAAAAATGCCCCACCAAAAGCCGCAAAGCAAAAGCGATGACTTGAGCGAAGAAACACCAAGCCAATATTTTTTGAACGCGAGGAGAGAGAGTTTTGTTCAGCTAAGCTGAACAGGCATTCAAGACATTGATTTAGTGGCATCGGATGCTTTGCGACTTTTGAAGGGACATTAATAAAGTATTATATATTAAACCACTAAATTAAATTCATGGCAACCCTTAGACAAAATTGTCAACGATCGTTTAAAAATGGTAAAATAATCTTTGGAAATTATTTAATTTTCAAATTTTCCAATTCTCAAAATTTGGAAAAACCAATGATTCGAAAATTTTATAATTTGAAAATTCGAAAATTCTTCAAAAACTATGTCCCGTCGAAAAAAAAGTCGTTATCAAACCGATTCACCTAAGTTCGAACTTCCCCCATTAAATCCTGAAACCAAACGAGGTATCATTGTTATCTTTTTACTTGCTGCTGCTGCCTTGTTGTTTCTTTCTTTTTTTCAAATTGCCGGCACAGCCGGAATTGCCCTCGATGGTTTAATGGCAAAAATTTTTGGTGTTGATCGTTTTCTTATTCCTATCCTTTTTGTAGTTATTGGTTTTTCTTTACTTTTCCCAGAACGAAGCAAAATGGGACCTTGGAATTATTTAGGAACATTCTTTTTTATTCTTTCTTTAAACGGATTAATCAACTTAATCTGGAACAGTAGTACTACAGTTACTACAGAAAGATTAATGACTACTGGCGGTTTAATTGGACAGGCTCTAGGCCCAACTCTTAATAACATCACTGGTTTTTGGGCGGCTTTACTTATATTAGCTGCACTTTTATTAGTAGCTATAATTTTGACTCTAAATACCTCTTTGCGTTCCATAATTGGCTTTCACAGACACCTTACTGGTTGGTTTGGTGAAGCTGTGCACCGTCGCCGCACTGAAGCTTTGGCTCGAGAATTTAATAACGGAACAGAGGTAGAAGAAGATAATACATTTGAAGAAAAAGAAGACGAGGAAGAAACCGAGGAAGAATTAGAAACCGAAGAAGTTAATGAAGAAGAAGCTAAAAAAGCTTTTCATACTACCACCTTAACCAAACCTCAAGAAGAAAAAGCTTTAACTTCTAAAATCCATAGAAAAATAACTTTACCAATTGATCTTTTGGAATATCGGTCAATGAAAGTTAATTCTGGTGACACTGAACGCAACAAAGAAATTATTCGTCGTACTTTTGAGCAATTTCATATTCCTGTTGAAATGGGTGAAATCGCTGTTGGTCCGACTATTGCCCAATATACAATGCGGCCCCATGAAGGTGTTAAACTTTCAAAAATCGTTGCTTTAAACAATGATCTGGCTTTAGCCTTGGCTGCCCACCCAATTCGTATTGAAGCACCAATTCCAGGAAAATCTTTAGTTGGTGTTGAAGTACCAAATCAATCTATCGCCACCGTATCTTTACGCGACTTACTCGAAGCCAAAGCTTTTAAAGGACGCTCAACTAATTTAAGCGTGGCCATTGGAAAAGATGTTACTGGCAAAGTTTGGGTTTCACCAATTGAAAAAATGCCGCACATGTTAATTGCTGGTGCTACTGGTTCTGGTAAAAGCGTTTGTATTAATACAATTATTGTTTCGTTACTTTATACCAATGGTCCTGATGATCTAAAACTAATCATGGTTGATCCGAAACGTGTTGAATTAACAGCTTATGAAGGTATTCCTCACTTGTTAGTACCGCCAATCACCAAAGTTGACGACACTATTAATGCTCTGAAATGGACAGTTCGCGAAATGGAACGTCGACTTGATTTACTTTCCAAATTTGGGGCTCGTGATATCAATTCTTACAATGAACGAGTTGAAGAAAAAATGCCGCGCATTGTCGTTTTAATCGACGAGTTGGCCGATCTTATGGCCTCAAGCGGACACGAAATCGAAGGCACAATTGTTCGTATTGCTCAAATGGCTCGTGCGGTTGGTATTCATTTAATATTAGCTACACAGCGACCGAGCGTTGATGTTATTACAGGATTAATTAAAGCCAACTTCCCTACTCGCATTGCTTTTGCTGTTGCTTCTCAGACTGATTCCCGAACTATTCTCGATTGTGCTGGAGCCGAAAAACTTCTAGGTCGCGGTGACATGCTTTACTCCTCAGCTGATCTTTCTAAACCAGTTCGTTTACAAGGTGCTTATGTTTCTGAATCCGAGGTTGGTCGCATTGTCGATTATTTAAAACGCGAATCAACTCCTGATTATAACTATGCGGTTTTAGAAAAAGAAAAAATGGGTTCAATTTTTGATGGTGCCTCTAACTCTTCCGATGATTCTGACCCAATGGTTGCCGAAGCTGCACAAATTCTAATTCAAGCCGGCCGAGCCTCAACCTCACTTTTACAACGTCGTTTGAAAATTGGTTACGGTCGAGCTGCCCGTATCCTTGATATATTGGAAGAAAATGGTGTTATTGGCCCACCAGATGGTTCTAAACCACGCGAAATTTTAGTTGATTCCTGGCCACCGGCTGGCAGTGGTATTAAAGATCGTGAATTTGCCGAACGTAGAGAATTTTTGGAAGTCGAGGAATCTATTGATGAGGTGGCTTTACCGTCTCCAGAACTTGAAACAATTGAAGAAGGGGAAGCTAACAACGACAATCCGTCATTAACAGAAAAAGATTTTCTTGAGGCACAAGAGGGGGAGTATCTTGATGAGAAATAAATTATAATTTTCGAATTTACAAATTTACCAATTTTCTAATTGTTTTGAAAATTCAATAATTGTAAAATTTGAAAATTAAACAGATGATATGCCCTTCTTTGTCCGAAATTTAAAACAAGAAGAAAGTCTTGGCGAAAAGATTCGGGCTTTGCGTAAACACAAAAACATCACTTTAAGTGAAGTAGTTAGTGTCACTAAAATTCAAAAAAAACATCTTGAAGCTTTTGAAAACGGACGATATGATTTATTACCGGAACCAATCTACGCCAAAAATTTTCTTAAAAAATATATTTTAGCTTTAGGTGGTGACCCGAATTATTTTATCGCTCGTTTTGAGGAAGAAACAAAAAAATGCGATCTTTTAACACCACATCGTTTACCAATTCAACGAACAAGAGCCACAGCTTTTTTTGCTTCACACCAGTTATGGAAAATTTTGCTTGGTCTTTTTTTTGTTGGCACGATTATCTTTTATCTTGGCTGGCAAGTAAACGCACTTTTAGCTCCACCAAAAATCACTGTAAACGAACCGTTAGATGGTATAGAGGTAATTCAACCGAATATCAAGGTGTCAGGAAGTGTTAGTCGTGAAGCGGAAATATTTGTAAACAACGAACCGGTTATATCAGACATTAACGGTAACTTCACTACAGAACTAACACTTGAACGTGGTTTAAATATTATTACTGTCGAGGCAAAAACCAGACATTCAAAAAAAACAGCGGTTTATCGTAAAGTGGTGTTGAAGGGAGAATAAGAAGGGGTTGAAGAGGCATAAGGGGACGAGGGGGTTGAATGGTTTTATTCGCCTTCTGAGCCTTGCTACATTTTCTATAACCCAGCAAAAACAAAAGAGGACTAAGATTAATTTGATTGTTATGGAAATCAAAATACGATCCGCAAAAATCGAAGACTTAGGTGATATCAATTCTGTTTTGTCTGAATGGTTATTTCCGGAAGAAGTCATTCACTATTTGGATTTAATCAAACAAAGTATTAAACAGACACCGGGCAGTTTGGAATTTGATAGTCATTTTATCGTTGCCGAGTCTGATAAAAAAATTATCGGCCTAGCCGGCTTTAGAAAACTATTACCCAAGTTAATAAAATTTTCCAATACAAATAATCCTGGCGAACTCTCAATGATTTACATATCAAACAAACATCGTGGTAATAAAATTGGCACAACTTTATTAAATGAAATTGTCGATCAAACCAAAAAAAGAAATTACACAGAATTAATTATCCGCAGTTCAGATAGATTCAAAGATTCTGGTTGGGGTTTCTACGATAATTTTTCAGGTGCGGAAAAGGTTGGGCAATTATTACCGCCTGAATCCGAAGGAATATCACAAATTTGGACAATAAAATACTAAGAGACAAATCACCTTATACCCCTTTTGCCCTTCCAACCTTATCCACACCGCCTACTCAGAAAATTATCCACAGACAAAATAAAAAGTGTTATAAACCGCTAACCTTAAAAGAAAAAACCTTGTCTAAAACAAGGTTTTTATTTTTAAATTTTGTCAGAAAAAAATAACATTTTAACCATTGCCTTTTCTTTGGTTCACCCTTAAGATGGAAGAGCTTAAAAGTGTTGGAGTGTTTAAAGTGTTGAAGTGATGGAGTGAAAGAAGTTATATTTCTAAAGAATATGACAACAACCACTCCACCACTCCACCACTCCACCACTCCACCACTTAATCACTCAAAAATATGCCCAAACACATTATTGAAGAACCAACAGGTAAATCCCAAGCGGCCAACGAAGCTATTGCTCAAATTCGCCAACGTTTTGGTGAAGGTTCAATCATGAAACTTGGCGAAGCCAGAACCATGAAGGTTGATGCTATTACCACTGGTTGTTTATCTCTCGACATCGCTCTCGGTGTTGGCGGTGTACCACGTGGCCGTATTATCGAAATTTTTGGACCAGAATCATCTGGTAAAACCACTTTAGCCCAACACATAGTAGCCGAGGTGCAAAAAGCTGGCGGTGTCGCCGCTTTCGTTGATGCCGAGCATGCCCTGGACCCTGATTATGCCCAAAAAATCGGCATCAATATTAATGATCTTTTAATTTCACAACCTGACAACGGTGAACAAGCTCTTGAAATTGTCGAGACTCTTGTCCGTTCCAATGCCGTCGATGTTGTAGTCATTGACTCAGTTGCCGCACTTACGCCAAAAGCCGAAATCGAAGGTGATATGGGTGACGCACACATGGGCCTACAAGCCAGACTTATGAGTCAGGCTCTTCGTAAGCTTGCAGCCATTGTTGGCAAAACACACACAGTAGTTATTTTCATTAACCAAATTCGCCACAAAATCGGTGTCTTCTTTGGCAATCCGGAAACTACCACTGGTGGTAATGCTCTCAAGTTCTACTCTTCCATGCGTATCGAAATTCGTCGTTCAGCCCAAATCAAACAAGGCGAGCAAATCATTGGTAATCGTACTCGTGTCAAAGTGGTTAAAAACAAATTAGCCCCACCTTTCCGTACTTGTGAATTTGATATTCTCTACAATGAAGGTATCTCTATCGCTGGTGACATTCTAGATGTTGGTGTACCAAGCGGTGTTGTCAAAAAGAGTGGTAACTCGTACATGTTTAATGAAGAAAAATTAGGCGTCGGACGTGAAAATGTTAAACAATATTTACGTGAACATCCGGAAACCCTAGCGACAATTCGTAAAGTAATTACTGACAAAATGGAATCTGGTGAATTAGAGATGGCTACGTCGGGTGGCGGAGAGGATTAATCGAAAGGGATGTAAAGAGGAAGAAGGGGAGGAAAAGAGAATTAAAGTTATTGATAAAAACCATTCGTACTTTACGAGTGGTTTTTAAAATAGTATTCTGTGGCCATACAAATATATGGAAAATGACTTAAAACCCATCGCTAACTTTTTATTTGAAACCGGCATGCTGCAAAAAACTCCCCGCAGCGGTTTTTTCTTTTTGGGTTCTGGACAACAATCCGTAGCCGAGCATATTAATCGAGTTACTTACATCGGTTTTGTTTTAGCCAAAATGAACGGTCTGGCTGATCTGAATAAAATTTTACAAATGTGCTTATTTCACGATTTGTCTGAAGCCCGGGTTTCTGATTTAAACTATGTTCATCAAAAATACAATGAACGCCTAGAAACTAAAGCTGTTGAAGATTTAACAGCCACATTGCCATTCGGCGATGACATGAAAAAAATAATTGACGAATACGAAGAAAGGCAATCCATTGAGTCAAAGCTAACAAAAGATGCTGACAATCTTGAATTTCTCTTATCCTTAAAAGAACAGTCTGATATTGGCAACGACAAAGCAGACTCCTGGATCCAACCACTACTCGGTCGATTGCTAACTGACGAAGGAAAACAATTAGCTCAAGAAATTCTTAAGACTGATTCTGATACCTGGTGGTATGGAGACAAAGATGATAAATGGTGGGTTAATCGAAATAAATAATTAAAAATCGATCGTCTTAGCAGCGGTCAATTTTTATAATAAACATTAACAATTAACCTAATAATAAATAATATAATCAACCACACATTAAACAACAAACCATTATACCGGAGGTTTGAATGTTATTTGCCATCCTATTCGGAATACTTTTTACGATTCAAATAACTCGTGCTCAAGGCACAGTCCCCAATACATCACCAATCGCTTGCGACGCACAAAGCGCCTTGCGTCTAGCAGATAACTCGGAAGAAATTGTTGGTATATCTCCGGAGAAAGCTATTTTCGTCGATCTTGGTGCCGCCTGGTGCAGCTTGTGCAAGATCTATTCGCCAACAACCAAAGCAAGTGCCCTTCGTTATGGTTTCACCTATATCCATATCGATTGGGAAAAATCGCGAGAATTTGTTGATGCTTGTGGAATCACTGGCGCACCAACCTACACTGTTTTCAACAACGGTTACAGGTTCAGAACCATCCAATTACCTCAGTGGCAAAACCAAGGAGGTTCTGCTTCACAAATCGACGCCGTGATTAAAAAAGCGGCTGAAGATCTAAGAATCTATCCCTGAACGTTCAATCTCTTGCCCCGCACCCATGACAACGCTGGGCTTTTATTTTAAAAAATCCTCACTAATTCTAGTGAGGACAAAGACACGTTCTTCGATGGCTAGGAAACGGGAATGATGTGGGTACGGACAGCCGGACAGGCCCACGGAACATTACCGACATCTTGAAGATTGGTGAGAACCAGTTTTCTTTCCCCAGAAATTCTATTCCTTCCAAGAGAGGGGATTGAAAAATTATCGATTCTTGATCGCGAAGCCAGTGCGGCGATGTTTGCCGTGATCTTGTTGACGTCGTACGGTGGTTTGACCGCCGGTCCAAAAGTCCGCTCGACAAAATCCGGGTTACACAAATGAAAGTAAAAGAGTTCGTCGAGTACCAAACCTTCTTGTCGCCCCCTCAACCGATTCACAACATCGGAAAACGACTTACCAAGCCAGCGTTCGGTCGTGACGAACGCTACATACCGTTTCAAAGGCTGTCCACATTCATCGTTCGGACAGGGCAAAAGGTCAATGTAGTCGCCCGGTTTTTTCAAAGACGATTCTGTAAACAAACCTGTAGCATTGACCAAGTAGTCGGAAGAAACCGTCCCGTCGACCAAGATGACATAGTCGAACTCGACCCCGGCTGGAACTTCAACTTCTTCTGGCCAGAGTTTGGTGTAGTCATCCGCGGTCATTCCGAATTCTTCATTTGGTGAAACAGCTTCGTTGTGAACCCCTGCGAGAATCAAACGTTCTACAAGGCTTCCGATTTTGACCCTCTTTGTAGAAACGGCGGGGTTGGCAAGTGACAACGACGGCTGGTTGTGTTGACCAAGAAGACCCAAAAGAAAACGAAACCAAGACCTGAACATGATGTACTCCTTTGCGGTGTTGCCAAAATGGCTGTTTACAATATAACGAGTTTAAAAAAAAGTCAATACTTAAAACCAACCGCGAAAACGGTTGGTTTTTTCTTTGTCTACCTTTCAGACCCTTCGGACCTTTAGGACCCTAACTATTCACCCGCTCTGAATATTCACCTGTATCCGTATTTACCAGAACCTCTTCGCCTTCTTTTAAGAAAATCGGGACCCGAATCTTGAATCCGTTATCAAGCGTAGCTTCCTTAGTAACGTTGCCTGAAGCGGTATCACCCTTAACTGCTGGCTCGGTAGAAGTAACCTTATACTGAATTTTCATTGGCAAGTTAATAGTAAGTGGTGTCTCGCCATGCATGATAATAGTAACTTCCAAACCTTCCTTCAAAAACTTAGCATCATCGCCAACATCATCAATACCCAATTGAACCTGTTCATAAGTTTGATTATCCATGAAGGTATAGAAGTTGCCGTCACCATAAAGGTATTGCATCTTCTTATATTGAACATCTTCAAAATCAAGTGATTCGGCTGACTTAAAATTTTGTTCGACAATTTTTCCAGTTTTAATATTTTTTGCACGGGTACGTACAAAGGAACTGCCTTTACCTGGTGAAACACGTTGAAAGTAGACTACTACCCACAACTCACCATTTAAACGAAGCACGGTACCTTTTTTGATGTCATTTGGACTGGACATATTTAAAGGGCTCAAGGGGTACAAAGGGTACAAGGGGCTCAAGGGGTATAGAGACTAAAGAAGAAAAACTCTCCAATCCCTTTTACCTCTTTTACCCTTTCCGCCCCTTAAACCCTTTTAACCATGAAACTTAGCGTTGAATAAAAGGAAGCAAGGCCATAACACGAGCACGTTTGATGGCTTCAGCTAATTCGCGTTGATGTTTAGCACAAACACCACTACGATGGCGTGGCACGATTTTAGCAAACGAAGAAGTAAAACGGCGCAAGAACTGAGAATCTTTATAATCAATTTCGATTTTTTTATTAACACAAAACGGGCAATGACGCTGTTTGGTGGTAAAATTTTTCTTATTATTATCTTTCATAATTATTGAAGTAAAAATGTAAAATCGATCTCGTGACGAGATCTCGTAAAAGACGTAAATTTACGCTTTTACGTTTTTACGTTTTTACGTTTTTTACATTAAAAAGGAATATCCTCAACTTTAATTTCCGATGATGGATCGAGTGATGGATCATCAGATGGGGAAGAAACAGAAGGAGCAAAGCCACCACCGGTACCACCAGCACGATCGAGGATAATAGCATTTTCCGCCACTATCTCAGTTCGATAACGCTTAACACCGTCTTGACCTTCCCAATCACGGGTTTGTAAACGACCTTCAACGTAAACTTTTTTACCTTTGGTCAAATATTGACCAAGAATTTCGGCTAACTTGCCCCAGGCAACCATATTATGAAATTCAGCCTTATCTTGTTTGGCACCATTAGCATCAGTCCAACTGCGATTAGTGGCCACACCAAAAGTGCAGACACTTTGTCCGGAAGGCAACTGTTTAACTTCCGGATCCCTGGTAACATTACCAAGAATCGTCGCGCGATTTAATGAAAACATATCTTGTTAAAATTATTTAATTTCCTAATTTTCAAATTTACAAATTTTCTAATTATTGTGGAAAATATTTTCTTCCAAATTTAGAAAATTCAATAATTTGATAATTGGAAAATTACGATTAGAGATTTTCCGAAGTATTAACATCCAAAATCTCATCGAGTTTTTTATCAAGTTCTTCCATTGATAATGGTTTTTCTTCACGCAGCATTGGTTCTTCGGTTTCAGAAACCTCAACGGTTTTAACTGGAGCAGTTTCGACAGCACGACGTGGACGACGCATTTCCTCTTCTTCCTCAGACAACGGAGCTACATAAGACTCAAGAGCAAACGAACGCTCTGGAATACCTTTAGGAAGTTGTACGATCATATGACGCAAAACTTCTGTAGCCAAACGAAGTTGGTTTTCGATTTCAGCAACCATTGAAGTTTCAGCTTCAACATACGCCAAAATATACGAACCGTGACGAGTTTGTTTAATAGGATAGGCCAAACGGATGCGACCTAAGTTTTCCTCTTTAACAACTTTGGCTCCGGCCTTTTCGACAAGACCACGAACCACACCTTGAATCCCTTCAATTTCCGCATCAGTATAGCGGGTAGGGATGATGTAAAGTATTTCGTACATCATATTTGTGTCGCCCTGTCACACAGACAGGGATCTCGATTAAAATTACGCCTCGAGATATGGACGACTTATTAAATTGTAAGCGCCAAAACTATAATATATTTGGCGGAATTGGTCAAGAATCTTGGACAAAGGGCTAAAAGGACTCAAGTGTTACAAATGGGACAAAGGTCTTTTTTAACCTTTTGTTCCCCTTTGTAACACTTGTAACCTTTGCACCCCTTGAGCCCCTACTCAACATTCAACATATCCACTTCTCTAGGCAAGCAGCGACTGATAAACTGTTGTAGGTTTTGAATCCAAAAGTACGGAGAAAAACATGCAACGTCTGGCTGCACCAATACTGCCAACCGAACCACGAATCGAAGTTCTTTCGGGCTGTATGTTTTCCGGAAAAACCGAAGAACTATGTCGACGTCTCCGACGAGCCTATTATGCTCGCCAAGGCGTAATTGCTATCCGTCCAGGTATCGACAACCGTCTTGAAAGAACTATTGAGGACGACCAGTTTTATCAAACCCTGAAAGTTCCTTCTTCGACGGCCGAAGAACTACTGTTAATCGTCAAAAGACTCATGGACGAGCAACGCATTCAAGTGGTCGGCATCGACGAAGCCCAGTTCTTTGATCTAAAAAAACCTATGGAACTTCCAAAGGTCTGTATCGAAATGGTTCACATGGGACTTGTAGTCATTGCTGCCGGACTCAACTTGGATTACGAAGAAAACGACTTCGGTCCAATACCTAATCTGATGGCTCGAGCTAGCCGCCCTGAAATGCTTACCGCCATCTGCACGCGCTGCGGCAGCGAGTTAGCCGTGCGAAGCCAACGCATAATAGAACTCGATAGCCAGGTTGTAATTGGCGGACAAAAAGAATATGAGGCTCGTTGCATCCCCTGCTTCGAACGCCCAAAAAAATAACCGTTCTTTCCAGACAATTTCAATTTCCCGAACTCGCTCTGGGCTCGGGTTTTTATTTTGCGACGCATTGTGCTACCATCTATTGGCAGAGGCGCGAATTACTAATTTATACGAATATACTAATTACGAATTGTTACTAATATACAAATTGGTATATTTGTATAGATTCGTAATTCGTATATTCGCGACGTATTCGTAATTCGCGCCCAAATCAATAAATTATATGACCTTCTTCGTCCTTGGCTCCCATCCGTCTTTATCTCTCGCAGAAATTGCGAGTGTGCTTGGTGTAGACACAAATCAATTACCACATTCAAAAGAAATTTTGTTACTCGACGAAATAAATGATTCGCCAGAAGAACTGCAAGATCGATTAGCTGGTACAATCAAAATTGGTGACATTATTGGTGAAGTGGCAAAAATTGATAAAGAGGAAATTGCCGATCTTCTGGTTTCACTATTCCCTTTTTCAGAAGGTAAGGTCACTTTTGGTATTAGTGTCTACAGTCTAGATGCTCGCCGCGATCTTTCGACCGAGGTCAAGCAAATTGGCATGACAATAAAGAAACGATTAAAAGAAGAGGGCAGATCGGCTCGTTTTGTTTCTACCAATTCTGCAGCTTTACCAAGTGTTGCTGTAACTGGGGAAAAACTTTTAGAAAACGGCGCTGAATTTGTTTTTATTGTTTCCAAAGAAAAAATCTATCTTGGTCAAACTCGCACTGTACAAGATTTTCAATCTTGGTCGGCTCGTGATTATGGTCGACCGCGCCGCGATACTAAATCCGGCATGCTACCCCCAAAACTAGCACGCATGATGATTAATTTAGCAACCCCACAAAATGGCAACAAAACCGCCGTAGGGGCGAATGGCCATTCGCCCCTACGACAAATGTCGGTTTTGGATCCATTTTGTGGTTCAGGCACGGTTTTGATGGAAGCCACATTAATGGGCTTCAAAAATCTTATTGGCAGTGATATTTCCGAAAAAGCTGTTAATGACACTAAAATAAATCTGGATTGGCTAACCCAAATCGAAGGTGTAGAAACTTCAGAAATCAGACTTTTTAATAAACCAATAGAAACTTTAGCTGGTGACCTAAAAGAAAAAGTTGATACAATTGTTGCTGAAACCTACTTGGGTCCACCGCTTTCTGGTCGTGAAACTCCAAACAGACAAAAACAAATCTGGAACGAACTTCTCGAACACACCGCCTCGGGCCTAGCCGCTTTAAACCAGCTTCTTAAAAAAGGTGGGGTAGCTATTTTAGCTTTACCGGCTTTTCAAACAGAAAAAATTATTGATTATTTACCAACCAAAAAACTAGTTGAAGCAGTTAACTTGCAGATTATTCCATTTACTGGAGAAAAAAACGAAATCTCACCTAATGGTGGTTTACTATATGTCCGTGAGGGACAATTAACCGGACGAGAAATTGTCAAAATTGTAAAATCATAAAAAATGTAAATTTACACTTTTACGTTTTTACGCTTTTACATTCAAAGATATGCCAAGCCAACTAAATAAATTTATTACTGATTTCTTAGAATATTTAGAAGTTGAACGCGGTCGTTCGACCAGAACTATAAGAAATTACGATTTTTATTTGCATCGTTTTGCCAATTGGGCCAAACATCCTGCTCCACCAAACATCACCGACGACTTAATTCGTCGTTTTCGTCTATGGTTGAATCGTTCGGTTCCAGGTCGACTTGATTCAACTATTAAAAAGAACACTCAAAACTACCACTTGATTGCTTTGCGCACTTTTTTAAAATATTTAGCTCGTCGCGACATAAAATCTTTATCACCTGACAAAATCGAACTAGCTAAAACCCAATCACGTTTAGTCGCTTTCTTGGAAGATGAAGAATTAGAACGTATTTTAAAAGCCCCTCTAACAAACGGCGAAGATTTAATCGCTTTGCGTGATCGAGCCATTTTGGAAACTCTTTTCTCCACCGGCTTACGTGTTTCTGAATTAGCCAACTTAAAAATAGATGAAATTAATCTAAAACGTGACGAATTTACCGTTCGTGGAAAAGGTGATAAGCCGCGGGTGGTTTTTTTATCCGACTCAGCAAAAGAGTGGTTAAAAAAATATTTAAACAAACGGCAGGATACCTCACCCTACATGTTTATTTGTCACGATCGAGCCAAACTCGGCCGCGAGGATTCCGGACCAATCACCCCGCGTTCGATTGAAAGAATGGTTCAATATTATTCCAAAGCGGCTGGTATTACCAAGCGTATTACCCCACATACACTACGACACACTTTTGCTACTGACCTCCTCCGTAATGGAGCTGACATTCGTTCAGTGCAATCACTACTTGGCCACGCCTCCATTACCACCACACAGGTCTATACCCACATAACAAACAAACAACTTAAAGATATTCATAAAAAATTTCACGGAAAGAAAAATTAAAAAAGACCTCGGTTAAATACCGAAGTCTTTTTTTGTTTTCCAAAAATTATACAGCTTTAGCAAATGGCTCGAGTTTTAAAACCTTCATGGCGTCTTCGCGAGAAATAAGTTGTTTTTCTATTAATAAATCAAGGGTGGCGGCTAATTTCATATCTTCCTTACGTACCAAAACCACCAAATCACCACGCAAATCAGCCATTTTTTCGTTTAAATAATCTTTGGTAACCATGGTGTTTTCAATTTTATTGAACCTTTCATCAATTTTATTGAACCTTTCATCAACCGATGTAGAAAAGGTGTTAATTGCCTCAAGAATTTCTTGATTGCTTGGTTGTTGATTATCCATACTATAAACACTTAATTGAATTAAGTGGGAGCACCCAAAATTTATCACAAAAACCCTTTTTTGTCCAGACCAAAATCTAACAAAAAATCTCAATATTTTAGATTGTGAATAATGAAAATTATAAAAATTTAATCATCTCTTCAACTAACTCTGCCGGATCACGTCCGGTTGTATCTATCCTTACAACATTCTTAAAATTCGATAAAATTTCATCATATTCCTTAGCAACTTTTTCCAAAAAATCTCTTTCTTCATATATTGTTCGCGAGTCACGACTATTTAACCGACGATCAACTTCCTCAATATCAGCTGTCGTATAAACTATGATATCTGGCATTAAAACATTTTGCCACGGTAATTTCCTACCCAATAAAACCTGATGAAAAGCCAGGGTGGAGAAAATATACTTATCGCAAACCACATGACTGGCTTTTAATAATTCTTTTATTTCTTCACTAGCAATAACATTACCTAAAAGAAAATAATGAAGACGTACTTCTGGAACTGACTTATTAGCAAAAACACGAAGAGGTTCAAGAATTTTTGGCGGACTGTGATAATAAACCCCGTTAATCTTTTCGGCCAGACCCTTAGCTAAAGTGGATTTACCGCTACCGTCAACACCTTCAAATAATATAAATTTAAAAGACATACTAAAAAATCAATAAACCAATTCCGTACCCAACTGCTAACCCGATAGCCAAAAGAGGCAAAGCTGGAATTCCATTTTTAATTTTTCTGACCAAAAGAATATTTCCAATATTTCCAATTATTGCCCCCACCAAAGCTATCAAAGCGACTTTGTAACCCCACTGAAAAGATGTGGCTGAAAGAAATATAAGTGGCACAAACAAATCACCTGCACCAAGCATCGAGGATATTGTGTCTGGAGTTGGCACCTTAAACCACAAATTATTTTTCTTTGGAATAAGCAAAACGAGTGGAATACCAATTTTGGCCGCATTCTTGGCTACTTTAGGAATTGCCTTCCACCAAAAAACACCAGCTATATCATAAAGAGCTAGTAAACCAATGAGTATCAATAAAAAATTAGTACTATAAGAACTGACAAAGGAAATTGAAGCCGCAAAGACACCAAGAATAATCAAAAAATTATTCGAGACAAAAGATCGATACATTCGTTCAATAAAAACGATTAAAACAGAAACCGTAAAAGCCACCAAGGGCTCAATAAAAATCAAAGCGGTGTTAAAAACAACTATTCCAAACAAAATCGAAACTGCTGGAGCCAAAGCATGTTTTCTTCTTAATAAATAAAAAATTATTAAAGCTCCGATAGCTGAAGCTAATAAAAAAAAGGCATCGTAAGGATTAGCCGCCCCAGAAATTCTTGATATAACTACACTTGATTTTGGCAATGGCAAATAATAAAAAAATATCCCGACCAACCAAACAATAAGACAGGTTATTTGCAAAATAATCAAACTAGACCAGGTTTTATGATATTCTTGGACTTGATTTTTCTCTTCCATACGTTTAAAGTATATCCTGTTCGCAAAAGAATTAAAACGGGCGTTTACAAAAACGCCCCCATAGCTCAATGGATAGAGCAGGGCTCTTCTAAGGCCTTGATGGGGGTCCGATTCCCTCTGGGGGTACCAAAAAACACTAAGGATATTCCTTGGTGTTTTTTGTTAACCCTAAACACAAGGTCTCTACAAAAAAAACACACCATAGGTCTATAGACACGGTGTGTTAAAGACTAGAAAGAACAAAGGCTGATAAGACCCTGTCTGCTCTTACAAACCAAGAATCTTTATGGCCAAAGCAGGAGCCTGCCACTTAGCAGTTTCGTGCGTTGCGCCAAATTTAAGGAGCATTTTGGAAAAATATTCTTGGCCAGAAACAGCAATAATCGCACCAGTAAATCCAGATGCACAGATTTTTTTGACCAACGGCATTGAAGTTGGCCGACTACCAGGGACACAAGCATCCACAATAACAAGACAAATATCTTGGTTATCAGTGAAGATAACCTCGCCTTCCTGCAGAGTTTTGCCCCACAAAATCTCAAACCTATCGTCGAAGCCTTTACGAATTTCTTCAAAATCACGATCATCATCTTCAACAACAAGCACTTTATATTTGGACATGTTTTCTCCTCTGTTTTATCTCGCTGACCATCAACGAGACATTTCAATCTATCATATTTCATTATTCCTGTCAAGACCTTTTTAGCTAAATAAAGCTAAATAATGGATAAATATTTATGACAATATTTTTAAAAACTTGAAAATTTTCAATAAAATATGATATATTTAGTGTCATAAATATATATGACAGATAATTTAATTGAAAAGCTTAAATCCTTTGGTTTTTCTGGCACAACAGCCAAGGTATACAATTCACTCTTGGAACTCGGGCGCACAAAAGCAAGAGACATTATCAAACACACGACCACACACCGCCATCTTGTTTATAGATCTCTCAACGAACTGGAATCAAAAGGCTTAATAACAAAAACACAAGAAAATGGGGTATGGCATTTCTCAGCAAACGCACCAGATCGTCTTTTATTGGAATTAGAGGAAAAGAAAAAACAGACTCTTGATCTGATGCAACTCATTCAAAAACATCAAAACGCAAAAAATCGGGAAGTTGTTTTGTTTGATGGACTAGATGGAATTGGCCGCGCTTCAATGTTAAGTCTTGAAAGATCAAATGCGGACGTTGGTTATGTTCTCGGCGGAAACAATCTTACAAAACAGAATGTAATAGCGAAGTACTGGAAGGAATACCATACCAAAAGATCAAAACGCGCTATTAAAATGAAAATGTTATATGACGCAACCACAGATCCTGAAGTTTTAAAAAATCGTAATACATATCCTTATACCGAAGCCAGATATTTACCAAAAGAAATGGAAATCCCAATATGGATTTATATCTACGGAAATATGGTGGTTCTTGAAATTCCAAGTGGAGATAACCCCCTTGCCATTTCCATCACCAGTGAAGAGATGAGTAAAACTTTTATTGCCTATTTTGAACACCTTTGGAAAAATAGTGTTCCTTTTGATGGAAACAAGGAACTGTAATTAAAAAAGAAATAAAATATTATTAATATTAAAAATATGAAAAAAGAAGGCGCTTGGATTGCCGCGATTTTTATCGGCATTGCTATATTATTAGTTGCCTTTTATTTTTTTACTCCAGAATCAAAAAAAGAAGCTTTGGTAACTGAACCAATCGTCCAACCAACTGAAACGGTTGAAACGTCTTCATTACCTGATGGATGGAAAAAATATGATAGTAATGACTTTATTATAACTGCACCAGAAACCTGGTTTATTAGTTATCAAAAAAATCTGGCTGAAAAAAACGAAATAATTGGCATAGCCAGTACCGACAGCGAGACAATTTATGCCAATCTCAATGAAATAAATATTTCTGTTAGTCGGTTTCCAAAAACTGAAAAAAGTTTTAACGAAGTGATTACGGAAAAAATTAAAGATCAAAATACGGCTGCAACGGCTGTCGATTTCATGAAAACGGTCACTAACTCACTGTTTAACGAGATAACAATTGATGATATTAGGACTTCAAAAGAAGAAATTACTCTCAATAACGGAACAGTTATAATCAAAAATACTTTTCAATGTCTTAAACCATGCGATATTGAAAGCGGTGCCCACACTTTAACTCAATACTTTATTGAAACAGAAAAAGAAACCATTATTTTCTCTTGCCTAACAGGAATTGATGAAAAATCTGACACTTTAAATCTTATTGCTGAACAAATAATTAAAACTATTGAAATAAAATAACTAAAAAACCACAGATCAATACCTGTGGTTTTATTTTTAAAAAATTATTCTTTCTTTTTTAGAAATAAAGCATCGGCTATCTTTTCCCTGGCAACCTGCCCCTTCAGAAGACGAATTTCAGCTTCCAGTTTTGAACGACGTGACCACTGGAAAGGATTTAATCTGGATAAATTAGATAATTCGTACTCCTTAGCCAAAAGCTGCTCGTTAATAGTCGGTTCTTTTCTTGTAGTTTCAACAGTTTCCTTTTGTACTGACTCTTTTTGTTTTAATTTCAAAGCTTCTTGTGTTTGAAAAATTTCCTGATTTAAAACACCTTTCATTTTTAAATCCCAAAAATGCAATTCAGATTTTCTTGCCTGTAAATTACGTAAACGATCTGTCAAAGTAGCAACGGTTTCCTCACGACGAGCAGTAACAGAATGATACTGACGCATCTCTTCATCCACACTAGGTCGTGATGCGATTTCTTTTTTTCCTGACGACCAAATAGTTTCAACTGACATTCCAATTCCACCACTACTCTTAACCTGCTCGCGTAAAACTTCTTGTTGGTTAATCGCTTGTTCTGCCTTATATGTCGCCGCAGACAAGCGTCGACGATCTTGAACTGCATTGATTTCGTCAACTTCTTGTGTAGCTTTTTTTAAATCAAAAATTGCCGGGCCCACATCAGACAACTCTTCAATTGGTTTTTCTGGTCTAACTACCGTCCTGTCTTTTATTTGATGCTGGGCTCCAGGAATCCTAGATTCAACTTCTCTTGGTGATAACATAAAAAAAATAAATTTGTTTTAAATATTATAACAGACAAACAAAAAAACCTCTAGTTATCCTTGACTTTTTTAAATTTATATGTTAAAAAATCTCGGGGAGGCAAAATTGAAAATTCCAAACAAGGAGTTGTCATGTCAGGAAAAAACATGAGTGGTGTCATTGGCGGAAACATGAGCGGAGTCACACAAGGAAGGATGAGTGGTGTGATTCCTACACCTACACCCGAACGGGAAACAACTCGTGAGGAATATGCATGGAATATACGATGTGGGTATCATGTACTCGCAACAACTCCACAAGAAATCTCCGATCGACAACGAGCGATTGAAGATTCGGAGCGTTAGCCGCTATACACATATCTTATAATCAATCTCTAAACAAGATGATTGATTTTTTTTATAAAAAAGAAGACTGCCACGAGTCGAGGTCGAAGACAACCTCTGTTGGGACAGCCAGACGATCAAGAGTGTCGTTCGTGTCTGAATTGTTCGGCCAAATATGCTTTGTAGAACATCAGGCCAAAAGGGGTGACAACACCGATGACACCCAATACAGCGAGAAGCCATTCTGGTTTGCCGATCAAGTACCAACCGACACCAAAAAGTAGAAAGCAGACGACACCAAGAATCAACAACACAAAACTGAAAAGAGCGTCGCCTTGTCCGAACTCGTGTGGTTCGGGAAGTCTGAAGGAGTGAGTCATTCTTTTGGCCTCCTAGCCAGAAATTGGTTATTCGCTTGATACCACGGAATTTACGACGCTTAAAAATACCTCAAAAACCACATTTTGTCAACCATCGCTCCCGTCAATTTTCGGGAATACCTAAAAATAAGGTCGAAAATACAAAAAAGAAAAAACCTCTAGTTATAAGAGGTTTTCTCTTGGGGCGATCAACGGGAATTGAACCCGTGTAGCCGGGACCACAACCCGGTGCTCTACCATTGAGCTATGACCGCCATTTTATTGGAATTTTCAATTTGATCAATTTTTCCTCCTTCGCTAAAGCTACGGAGGACCCGCAATAGTTTTAACGAAGGCAGGCAATTTTCAATGATGGTTTTTTATTTTCTTTTAAGAATTGGGCTTTAAACACTGAAAATTGATAATTGAATATTAAACATCAACGAACCAACGAGGCTTAGAATACTCAAAAAAACGTCTATCGTCAAGTCCACCCACAGCTTATCCCTTTACGAAATCCCGATTTTTAAGTAATCTTTTGGAAAGAAAGGTATGAAAAGATTAATTCTAGTCGCAATTTTATCGATTTTCCTGACCGGCAGCGGATGTTTGGAACAGGCTTTAGAGTACCCAAAAGAATTCAATTCAGAAATACAAGAAACGGTAGAGTCAACTATTAGTCTAAATGGCGTAATTAATTCCGTCGATACTACATTAGGACAAATAAAAATTGAAACAATTAACGGCCTTATTGAAGAAGTTTCAATTTCTCCGGAAGCAAAAATTTCTTTAAATACTGATACAGAATTATCAATCACTGGTTTAACAGTTGGCTCATTAGCCGAGGTATTTGGAACACGCAACCCAACAACATTGGTTATAACTGCTCGAACTGTTCGTATGGAGGACTTAACCAAAATCAAAATCATTTCACCAATTTCTGGGGCCACGGTAACTTCACCACTTATTGTTGAAGGTTTTGCCAAAACCAATGATCAAAAAATCTTCTGGAGAGTCAGAGATCAAAACAATGCCGCTCAATTATCTGGGGTTAAAACAGTTGTCGGAGAAGAACAAAAATATTCACCGTTCCGATTGGAAATTTATTTACCGGCTCTTGAAGCAAAAAATTTAACTTTGGAAGTTTTCACAAAACAGGCGTCAATTGAAGTTGGGTTAGTTACTCTTCCATTAAACCTTCTTTCGGTAAACAAAAGTGAATTTCAAATTTTTCTTTCCAGCAATATTTTAAATACCAGCCGTACTTGTGATGTAGTTTTTCCGGTTAAAAGAACTGTGGCTGAAACCTCGGCAGTTGGACGTGCCTCCTTGATCGAACTTTTAAACGGGCCGACAGAAGCCGAACATTATGAAGGTTACCGTTCCAGCCTACCCTACGATACAATTATAAATTCCTTTGTTATAAGCAACGGTCAGGCCGTGGTAACGGTTTCAAAAAATTTCGATTCTTTAAGCAGCTGTGAAAAACAACGGGCAACAGAACAAATAAAACAGACCTTGATGCAATTTGGCATAGTAGATGACGTAGTAATCAAAGTTGAATAAAAAGTAAACAACCACCGGACTTAGGTCCGGTGGCTTTGTTTTTGCGCCGGCGATGCCGGCAGGGCGGATGGTTAATTACTTAGAGATTAGTTTGTCAAACAACGATGGTTGGTCAACTTCATTATGGT
>Ga0265292_1000715_pt1 | contig 39270 bp, 26 predicted proteins | sample Munlanlewell296A_FD_189080 | JGI IMG/M metagenome (GOLD analysis project Ga0265292, IMG submission 189080) | Leachate microbial communities from a municipal landfill in Southern Ontario, Canada - Leachate well 296A | ecosystem: Engineered > Solid waste > Landfill > Unclassified | place: Canada... | reverse complement strand
CCCTAACAACAGGGCAACCGGAATACCAATGAGCGTCAACAAGAAGAAGAGCATGACAATCGGCACGCCAACGAGCACGAAGATGCCATACAGTGTGGAGCGGCCCGGGCGCTGCGCCATGACATCCACCACGTCGTTGGTAAACTTCTTGGCAATGCCAAGCAAGATCAACCCGAGCAGCACGAGGCCGAAGAATTTCACTGCGGTCTGGTACATGTGGAAGCTGCGCTGGAACGGCACGCGGCTCTTCGCAGCCTTAACCGTATACACCGTGGGGCCGCCAATGGTTACCCCAGACGCAATCTGCGCTTGATGGGCTGCGGTGTAGCGGAATGTGCCGCCGATCTTGGCGCCGTCGTTCAAACGCACCGCGGACTGACTTTCGCCCGCCTGCAACCGAAGATCACCGTCCACAACGCCGTTCACCGTGACTTCACCCACAGCAGCATCAACTTGGTGCTTGGCTGTTCCCGCCAAGCTGAGCGTGGCACCGGCAGCGGAAAATGTTCCATTCACCACACCATCTTTAGTCAGTGTCAACGCAGAACCGGCAATCGTGACATTCTTCCCGACCGTGTTGGCAATTTCAACATCGTTGCCGGCTGCCCGCACGTTGCCATCAACCGGTCCGAGCACACGCACGTGGTTGCCGACAACCAGCACATCGCCGCCCACGTGTCCGCGCACGGTAACATCAGAGCCCGCGACAATCACGTCGCCGGTCACATCGCCGTCAACCGAAATGACATTGCCGACTTGGACGTAGTTATCCGTCACTTTGGTGCCGCTCGCCAAGGTAAACGAGCCGCCATCTGAGGCGCGAACCGCCACGGGAATGAGTACGATGAGAAGAAGTAACCAACGTTTCATAGGCCACAATGATGAACAATAATACCTCTAGTATACAGAATCGAGCCTTGCCTGACGAGCCGTCCAGTGGTACGCTCCGAATGTTTCAATGCTGCCTGCTCCGCCCGCCAATCCTGTCTTGCTCCACGCTGGACCGTTATGGATCCGCTGGTATGGCGTGATCTTGGCGCTTGCCCTGGTGGCGAGTCTGGCGCTCACCAGTTGGCTGTGGCGACGCGCTGGCCGCTCTGTGGATCAACTCTTTGACCTTGCCTTTTGGGTGGTGCTCGCTGGTTTTGTTGGCGCCCGTTTGTACCACGTGGTGAACGAGTGGCCGACGTACCTGGCGCACCCAGCGGAGATCGTGGCGATTTGGCACGGCGGGTTGGCCATTCATGGCGGCCTGCTGTTCGGGATCCTGGCGCTGTGGTGGTTTGTGCGGCGTTATGGTTTGCCCTTTGCGGCGACGCTCGACGTGGCGGCACCAGGCGTGGCGCTGGGCCAAGCGATTGGACGCTTTGGTAACTACGTCAACCAAGAATTATTCGGCCGACCGACGCAGCTGCCCTGGGGTTTGCCCGTTGATGCGGCGCACCGGCCGGTTGGGTACGAAGTGTTCACCGCGTTTCACCCCACGTTCCTCTATGAGTCGCTGGGTGACGTGGTGATCGCGGCAGGGCTGACGGTGTGGCTCATTCGTGGTAAGCCCAGGCCGGGCACAGTGGTGCTTACCTACCTCGCGCTCTCCAGCCTGGTGCGCGCGGCCACGGAACTCCTGCGCATTGACCGCGTGCCCGTGATCGCTGGTGCACGACTCCCTCTCCTTGTGAGTCTCGCCCTGGCTGTTGGCGCAACATATTGGCTCATCATTCTTCTTCGACGACGAACACCTACACCACTATGATTGACCACATCTCAAACTCTGACACAGAAATCGCTGCTGCTCTGCGCGCCGAACTGGCACGCGAGCGCGACGGCTTGGAAATGATTCCGTCTGAAAATTTTGTTTCTCAAGCCGTGCTGGAAGCCTTGGGGAGCGTTCTCACGAATAAATACTCCGAAGGCTATCCGGGCAAGCGCTACTACGGCGGCAACGAACACATTGATGTGATTGAGGAGCTGGCCCGCACGCGCGCTAAGGAACTCTTCGGTGTCAATCACGCCAACGTTCAACCATACTCCGGCTCGCCTGCCAACCAAGCGATCTGCTTTGCGCTGCTCGACCCGGGCGAAAAACTCATGGGCATGAACTTGCTCTACGGCGGCCACCTCACACATGGCTGGAAGGTGAATTTCTCCGGCGTCTACTACAATGCCGTGCAGTACCCGACCGACAAGGATGGGCTGTTGAACTATGACGCCATCGAAACAATGGCGGTAGCCGAAAAGCCAAAAGTGATTTTTGTGGGGGCGACGGCGTACCCGCGCGTGTTTGACTTCGCACGCTTCGCCGAGATTGCAAAGAAAGTCAACGCCTTTTTGGTCGCCGATGTTTCTCACGTCGCAGGACTAATTGTTTCTGGAGACCACCCTTCCCCTGTTGGACATGCTGATGTCATCATGACTACCACACATAAAACTCTGCGCGGCCCTCGCGGCGCCATGATCCTGACGAATGGCAATCCCTCAAATCCCCTGAAAGCGGTAGAGCGTTCGCGCGAAAACCTGCCCACCTTGATTGATCGCGCGGTCTTCCCTGGTCTGCAGGGCGGTCCACATAACCACCAAACCGCAGCCATTGCCGTGGCTCTTAAAGAGGCGGCCACCCCGGCATTCAAAGACTACGGACATGCTATCGTGAAAAATACAAAAGCACTTGAAGCTGTCTTCAAAGAACACGACATCACCATGATTACCGGAGGTTCAGACAACCATCTGTTGTTGATTGATGTCACTCCTCTAGGTATTGGTGGTAAAGATGCTGAGGAAGCACTAGATCGTGCTGGTATCACCGTCAATAAAAACACGGTTCCTTTTGATACCCGTAAGCCATATGACCCGTCTGGTATTCGACTGGGAACACCGGCACTGACCACCCGCGGTTTCACACCAGAAGATATGCGGATTGTTGGTGAATGCATTGCACGAATATTACGACAGCCAACAGACGAGCAGGTGATCGATGAAGTGAAGCATCATATTATTGATCTCACCAAAGCCCACCCGCTTTACCCTGACCTCACCTACTAACCATCCATGGCGCTTCTCGACGGCCGTGAGCTTGCGAAAAAGCTGACGGACCAAATCAAACAGAAAATCGCGGCGAGTGACATTCGCCCTGGTTTGGCTGTGGTCTTGATCGGCGACGACAAGGCATCGCGCCTGTACGTGAAACTCAAGGAGAAGGCGGCGCAGGCGGTGGGCATTCACTTTGAGCGCCACGAACGGCCGGCCGACACGTCGGAAGAAGATGTAATTGAAGTTGTGCGGCGCTTAAATGACCGGGCGGACATTCACGGCGTGGTCATCCAGCTGCCGCTCCCCAAGCCGCTGTCAGAAGATCGTATTGTCGACGCCCTGCTGCCGCGGAAAGATGCTGATGGTTTTCACCCGGACAATGTCCAGGCGCTGTTGCACGGCGACCCCGTGCTGCAACCGGCGCTGGTGCGGTGTATATTTGCGCTGCTGGATGCGGCCGACGGACTCACGCGCGGGCAACGTGTGGCTTTGGTGGCGCGCGAGAGCGTCTTCACCAACGTGATGAGTTTTTTACTGCATCTCAAAGAAGCGCAGGTCGACATTGTGCCGCCGATGAATCATTTTGGCGAAACCACGAGCAAGGCTGACGTGCTCATTGTCGCGGCGGGCAAGGCCAACCTCATCCACGCAGAACACGTGAAGCCGGGCGCGACCGTCATTGACGTAGGCATCAACCATGTGAACGGCGCAGTTGTTGGCGACGTGGCGTTCGACGAAGTGGCGGGCAAAGCCAAGTGGATCACCCCGGTACCAGGCGGCGTCGGGCCGGTGACCGTGGCCATGCTGTTACACAACACCTATGAACTTTCGCGGTCACAAATTGCTCCGCCGGACGCACGCGCATGAGCAACATCCGCGTGGGAATTGTCGGGCTGCCGAACGTTGGCAAATCAACGCTGTTTCAGGCACTGACCAAAAAGCAGGTTGATACGTCGAATTACCCATTCGCCACGATTGACCCGAACGTGGGCGTGGTGCCGGTGCCGGACGAACGGTTGGCGGCGCTGGCCAAAGTTTCTGTGTCGGAAAAAATTATTCCCGCCACCGTGGAGTTCGTGGACATTGCCGGCCTGGTGAAAGACGCACACAAGGGCGAAGGACTGGGCAACAAGTTCTTGGCGAACATTCGCGAGGTGGATGCCATCGTCCATGTAGTCCGCGCGTTCACCGACTCCAATGTGCTGCACGTGGCCGGGCGCGTTGATCCTGCGTCTGATCAAGAGACTATTGCGACGGAACTTGCGTTGGCTGATTTAGCTGCGGTGACCAAACGACGCGAAACCCTGGAACGTCAAAAAAAATCCGGGCTCACCAAAGAACTCACCCACCAACTTGAGTTACTCCAAAAAATTGAATCTGTGTTGGGTGAAGGCAAACCCGCACGTTCCGTAGAGGTATCAGATGACGACAAACCGTTTGTGCACGACCTCAATTTGCTCACCGCCAAACCCATGCTCGTGGCAGCCAACGTTGATGAAGCACAGGCTGCCGCTCCGACGCCTTTTGGTGACATCGCCCTCTCAGCTAAAGTCGAAGCCGATGTTGGTGAGTTGGCGCCTGAAGAAGCAGCTGCCTACCTTAAAGAGCTCGGCCTCGCCTCAAGTGGCCTCGAGCGCCTCATCCGCACCAGCTACAACTTACTTGGCCTCATCACCTATTTCACATCAGGTCCAATGGAAACCCGTGCCTGGACAATCACCCGCGGCACACTCGCACCCCAGGCTGCCGGCGTGATTCACACGGACTTTGAAAAAGGTTTTATCCGTGCCGAAGTTGTTGGCTGGCGCGACCTCGTGGCAGCCGGTTCTGAGGCAAAAGCCAAAGAACAGGGCTTGCTGCGCCTTGAAGGCAAAGAGTACGTCATGGCTGACGGCGACGTCGCCCACTTCAGGTTTTCCACATAGTTGACGGCTAGTTCGGGGAGTTTATACTTCATGTAGGTGTTTCTTGAAATGCGGACCTCATCACAAATGGAGGTTCGCCGACTTTCACGTACTTCAAAGGAAGGAGATACCCCTTGGAAGGCTCACGAGAACGGTACACGAACTGTGGCCGACGCCGGAAGCGGCGCCACCACCATCGGCATCGGGCCACTGCACTCCAGGCTGTCTGGAGACTCGTGTTCCGTGGCGGAAACCCGCCCCTGCTCGCAGTCCTCTCCTACTACTGACTCCTTCAACCGCTCTTCAACAAACACCGAGGCAACCGCCTCATTGTTCACACAGGCCCCAACAACCTCCGGAGGTAGGAAAAGATTGCAGATCCTTTGCATTTCGTAAGCAACATTGTCGCTTACGAGGAGACGGAGGTGATCTCATCTACGCAGGGCTAAACCCCCTGCACCTTGACGGGCAGTGTGCTCAAGCTCTCCAGGCGCGACGTTTTTACGAGTCGCGCTCTTTTTTTACACTAACGCTTCTCGAGTAACAAAATTTCCCGCCACACGTGCTGGCCTTCGCGGTGGTAGAGCAGTGAGTTGCGGAAAGATAGTTCCGGTTTGAAACGCGCGAGGATTTCCGGCGGCAGCGGATCGGTCACGCGAAAGCCGAGCTGCGCCACATGGTCAAGGATTGGCAGGAAGCCTTGCGGGTCGCGGCGCGCAAACACCGGGAACACCATGGCCACGCGTCCGCCCGGCTTGAGGATGCGCGCGAAACTGGCGAGCGCGTCAATATAGCGCTGGCCAAGTTCAACAATGAGTGCGTCGCGGCGTGCCGGGCCTGCGTCACGATTAAGTGCCGGTCCAAGATACGGCTCGGTGGCGATGCCGTCAATGGATTGCGCTAAAATTTTTCCGGGCAATTGCTCGGCGGCGGCCACCACGGTGCGGAACACGCGCTGCAATCCGCGCTTGCGTTCCAGCCAGGCCAAATTCTGCACGGCTTTTTCCACGGCCGAGGCTGCCACGTCGCTCCCGATCAACTGTTTGTAGCCCAGGATCGTCGCCTCTTGAATGATCGTGCCCGAACCCAGGAACGGATCAAGCAGCACCCCGGTCATTGGCGTGCGCGAAAGGTTGATGAGCAAACGGGCGAGCTTGGGCGGCAAGGTGCCGGATTTCAAGTCGCGGCTCGGGCGGCCCATGTCGCGGCGGGCGTAGTCTTCAAACGGCTGGATGGCCACGGTCTCGGCCAGCCACCACGCGTTGCCCTGTCGTGCAAAGACAACTTCCATGCCGCGGTTCATGAGGTGGTTTTTGCTCACGCTGGCGGCAGAGAGAATTGGTTCGCGGCCAAAGACAAAACGCACGGAGCGGCCGGCTTCGATGAGTTGTTCTTTTACGGTCAGGCCCATGCTCTGCACTTCGTGTAAATTCATACCGCCCTTGCCCAACGCGCTCAAACCAAAAATCACGCGACCGGCTCGTTGGCGCAGACGGGCGACAATTGCGGGGATGGGGTCAGCTGCCTTGCCACCCTCGGCAAACACAATGCCCATACGGACAATGCCGGCACTCGCGTCAAACACGTTGTGGGCCGGGCCTTCGCGCCAGGGCATGATGATGAAGGCTGGGTCAACGTTGGTGGGCTGCCATGGCTGTCTAAAACGCTCGGATAGCGCCCAAAGCTCAGCTAATGACAGGGTCGGGTGCGTCCCGAGCATGAAGAGGGTTCGTTCCATGGGGGTAGTGTAGCAAAAAGGGGACTCTTTAGCCCCCTCAGCTTTAATAGGTCAGGCGTTTACTTCTTTTCTAAAATTGTTACTCGATCTTCTAATTCTTTGAACTCAAAACGATAGGCGACCTCCACAAGTCGGTACTTTACGTCTCGCATATCGTCTTTCAAAACAGAAACGTCATCCTTCAAAATCGATACGTCTTGCTTTAGGAGAGAAACATCCTCCTCTAGGGCTTCAAAACGATCATCAACATGGTCAAACCCCTGTTTGATAAGGAGCGCGAGTTGGTCGTGGCTAATATCTTCGTGAGACATAGAATCCGGTGGTTAAGGCCACCGTAAAGGCATCATACGTGGATGCCGGGGGAAGTCAAGAAAAAACGCGGCTCGCATACGAGATGCAAGCCGCACTGAAAGGATCAAATTGGAAATTCCCACTACCCGAGAAACAGTAGACCGCCAGACCAGTGGCCGGCAGCACTGCCGAGATTCGCCCTGCAGTCAAACTCGAGCTTGTGGTCATCTGCTCTGAAATAGAACGAATCCTCGCCGGACTGGTACCGTACGGCGGAGCATTCCAGACGCGGAGTACGGAAGTCCCGAGCTAGCATGTCGGGGTAGGCACCCATCGCGAGCGTGGTGTCGATGGCGCCGGAGAGGAGCATGGACTCCGGTAGATCACAGATTTGCTGACGCTGTGCGTCCACGGAGAACCCCTGGAGGAGGTTCGGCAAGTACAGCGCGACGCCGGGTCTACGACTCAGACGACCAAGGAAACGGTCGTGTCGCGTTGCCTGGATGACCTCCACGTCGTACTTGAGTCTTCCTACGCGGTGGTTGACAAACCTCCGCCCTGGAAACTCGTTCTCATAGGCGCGACCAACCACACCGAGAATCGTTTCCAGTTGCGTTCCGTAGTCATCAATGGAGCAAACGCCAAATGGAATTGGCAAGCACACGCCACTGGCTGCTGCAGCAAGCTGCGGGTCAGCACGGAGTTGAGTCAACAAACCTTGAGCGAGATCCTCGAACTGACTGGCGGACAACCCCGTGGGCCCAAGAAATTCCTGAACCCGCTTGAGCCGATCCGCGTAATTCACGGGCGGCTGGATGAGATAGAAAGTACGATTGGGCTCAGTGACCATAGCGTTCACACTGGGTCCAGGAACGCAGTACGCATCGTTGCGAATCAACGGTCTGACAGCTTTTTTGATCGCTTCCATTTGAGCATCTCCTCTCGTGTAGAGACGGAAGGGAAAACTTTGACGCTAAACCTAGGAAGAGCACACGGAATGCCTTGAAAAAGCAGCCCGTGCGCTCTTCTCAGGGATTTCAAGGAACAACCAATCTTGGCACAAATCTTTATACTGAGTCAAAGGCAACCCTTGGGGCATCCCTAAGCAAATGGAACAGGGGTGAGGGTTTTCGTTAAGTAGGCAAGGGGAGAAATGAAGCGAGTTGCGAAGCGAACCGCAGGCTCGTAGTCGTTCCAGTCATTATCGAGCCAGTTCCAGTTCAGGACGACCTTGTCGCCGTTCACGTAGAGATACGGTACGTTGAGGTTGCGATCGTCGCGGTTCTGCACACATTGTACGAAATGCCATCCGCACCACCACCCTTTGAATACTCTCGGGGTTGTATCGTATTCGGCATATGAAATGCCCTAGCATCACGTACCAAGTAGCTTCATTTTTTGAAGTTTCTGCATACGTCGCGCTATCTCAAACCATAGTCTGAGAATATTCTGGAGCGTATGGATACTGGATTCGGAGGCGAGCAACCTTAGCCGCTCGCATATTCACCTAATACCGTGGTGAGTATAGAAAATAAATCCGACCCGCACCAGTGAAACCAGTGCGGGTCGTTAAATCGGGGTCCAAGGACTAAGACTAAGGGTCAAAAGAGACCCGAGTTCTTAAGTCCAGAGGACTTACTACTTGTCGAAGCGAACCGCAGGCCCGCGGCCGTTCCAGACGTCCTCAAGCCAGCTCCAGTCCAGGACGACCCTGACGCCGTCCACATAGAGACACGGAACGAAGAGGTAGCGATCGCCGCGGCGCCGCACAGCTGACTTCCAAAAGTACACGACCTTGTTGCCGAACACTTTCTGGAACACTGCGACACCCTTCTTCTGGATCTCGAGAGCGTCCTGCAGTGACAGGCACGACGCAAGCATGCTGTGCTTCTTGAGGTGATCGTAGATCACCTTACCCTTGGTCGTGCTGCCGCCCTTCTGGCCGTCGTGGAGCCACAGCGATACTGCCGTGGCCAGATCGTACTCGGCGGGTCCGGTGCATTCCAGCTCGAGATGCATGACCTTTTCCACCCAGTCAGGGTAGGCGGGGCGGACCGTACGGTCCACGCGGATGATCGTGTTGAGGGAAGGTTCCTCCTTCTTGATCACCACGATTTCCGCCTGGCCGTCGAGGACAAGGCGAATGTCGCCCAGTCGAGGATACTGACCCAGCTTGGTGATGTGCTCCGGCGTGAATTCCCCGCGCAATTCCAGGGAATCCGCCAACTGGTGAACTTGCCCTTCGGAGTATGAAGACATGTCTTCCTCCATTTTGTGGCACGTGTGCCTGTTCTGTGCTAGCGGACCACCAGTGTGGTAGTCATAGCCAGCAAGTACGAACGGACTATTTCGTGCTTTTTGGCTATGACCACCTGTCTTGCAAGTATTTTTTCAAAGTTCGAAAGAACGGTCTATCGTAGCATAGCATGGGTGACATGTCAACACGCTGCCCTTGACGCCCCCACGGACCCCTGCTAGACTCCTTTTACAACTTAACGCGTCTTCCCTGCCCATCTGAGGCAGGGTCCAAGGGATCCACAAGACGCACTTATTCGCCCCTGATCTCTTGGCAATTCGGGATTTTCGTATGCAACGCTACAATCTTCTCTACATCATTTCCGGCTCAGTGGAAGACGACAAGGTCGCCGAAACTGCCAGTGCCATTACAGCCGTTCTCACCAAGAACGGCGCCAAGATCGTGAAAGATGAAGCCCTGGGCAAGCGCCGCTTGGCCTACCCGATTGAGCACATCCGCATGGGCCATTACCAAGACGTGGACTTTGATTTGGAACAAACAGAACTGCTCGCCGCTGACACCGCGCTCCGCCTGGACAAAACCGTCCTGCGCCACCAGATCGTGAAGGTTCAGGTGCGCACGCCTGAGCAACTCGCCGCCGCCGCTCACGTGCGCGAACGCATTGCCGCCCAACGCGACGCCGTGGGTGAAGCCGACGTGGTCAGCCGCCTGCAGGAAGCCGAAACCAAACGCAAGGCTGAGCACATTCCAGCTGCGCCGGAAAAAGAAGTGAGCAAGGAAGAGCTCGACAAAAAACTTGAAGAATTTTTGGGCGGCGACGTTACGCCAACCGTCTAATCCTAAACCTAAGGAAACGACTATGGACCTCAACCGCGCAACCCTCATTGGCAACGTCACCCGCGACCCGGAATCTCGCGCCACCCCGACCGGCCAAACCGTCTGCACCTTTGGCATTGCCACCAACCGCCAATGGAAAGACAAGAACACGAACGAAGTAAAGAAACAGGCCGAGTTCCACAACATGGTGGTCTGGGGCCGCCTGGCTGAAACCTGCCAACAGTATTTGAAAAAAGGCAGCCGCATTTACGCTGAGGGCCGCATTCAAAACCGGACCTGGGACGACCCGACCGGCCAGAAGAAAAACCGCACGGAGATTGTGCTCGAAAGCATGATCATGCTGGACAAAGCTGGCGCGAACCGTGGTACTGGTGCTGCTCCAACCTCAAGTGCAGCCCCGGCAACAGAACCCAGCGCGCCGGACTTCCCCGCCCCGCCCACCGACAGCGGCGAACCAGAAATTAACGTTGAAGAAATTCCCTTCTAAATTCTATGCAACCACTGAAAGCCAAATCCTGCTACTTCTGCACCAACGCGATCGACGACCTCGATTACAAAGACACGCGTCTCTTGCAGCGCTTCATGTCGTCCTACGCCAAGATTGTCTCGCGACGCCGCAGCGGTACCTGCACCACGCATCAGCGCAAGCTCTCGCAAGCCATCAAGCGCGCGCGATTCATGGCGCTCGTTCCGTTCACCCTGCGCTAACAGCATGGCCACGATGGACATGAATGACGTCCGCATTGGGACGCTCATAAAAATTGCTGAGCAACCCTACATTTGCTTGTGGTCGGATTTCATGCGCACGGCCCAGCGCAAACCTGTGCGCCGTACCAAGCTCAAAAACTTGATCACCGGCGCAGTGCTCGAACAAACCTACAAGCACGGCGACAAAATCGAAGAGGCTGACGTGGCACGTACGAAGGCAAGTTTTTTGTACGCCGACGACGCCGGCCTGCACTTCATGGACGGCACCAGCTTTGAACAGTATGCCTTGCCCCTGGACACCTCAGACTACGCCAAGCCCTACCTTAAAGACGGCCAAGAGTACACGCTGGTGACCTTTGAAGGCAAGCCCATCACCGTTGAGTTGCCCAAAAAAATCGAGATGAAAATCAGCCAAACAAGTGAAGGCGTGCGCGGCAACACGGCGCAGGGTTCGGTCACCAAAGAAGCTGTGCTGGAAAATGGCACAACGGCTCAGGTCCCGCTGTTCATTAAACAGGGCGACACCATTCGCATCAACACGGACAGCGGCGAGTACGTCGAGCGGGTTTAGGGCGTTTTTTGGTACAATAGAGGTACCTATGCCTGCTATTGCCTGGCCCGCCAGCTTCACCCATAAAATCAACTGGATTCGCGTCACCTTTCACATACTGGGCGGTTTGTTCGTCGCCACACTCATGTGGTTGTTTACGGGCCAAGGCACAGTGAAGATTGGGCTCGTCTTTGCCGGCTTGGCGCTGTTTCTGGAAACTGCGCGCCATTCCTTGCCGCATTTCCGACAATCATTCCAGGACGCCTTCGGGATTCTCATGAAACAAAAAGAGCGACAGGGTCTCACGGGCTTTACGTGGGTCGTGGCCGGTTCTCTCATCGTCGCCTTCTTTGTGCGTGAGCGAGAAGCCGCCACGCTCGCCTACCTCGCCTGGGCGTTTGGCGATGCCAGTGCGGTGGTCTTTGGCACACTCATCTCCAGCCCCAAGATCACTCCGAATGGCAAAAAAACGTTGGCCGGTTCGTTGATCGGACTCGGCGTTGTTTTTCTGGTCGGTCTCGTCTTTCTTGTGAAGTGGCACAGTCCGCACCTGTGGACCCACATCGCGACGCTCCTTGGCGTTTTCTTCGTGACCGAAACATTTTCCGGCTCGCTGGGTCTCGACGACAACCTGACCATTCCGGTGGCCGTGGCGCTCACCCTGAGCCTGCTCTAAACACAACCGCCCAGACAGTGCTGGGCGGAGGTCGAAAGACGAAGTGGGTCTACTTTTTTGGTGCAGGCGCGTCTTCGGCAACTGCTTTTTCATGCGCGGCAATCATGACCTTGTCGCGAATTTCCGCCATGACTTTTGGATTGTCCTTGAGGAACTGCTTGGCAACTTCACGGCCCACGCCAAGTTTCACCTCGCCGAAAGCATGCGTGTTGCCATTCTTGTCCACCACGCCAAAGAGGACGGCGGTGTCGAGCAGGTCGCCACTCTTGGAGATGCCTTCACCGTAGATGATGTCGAACTCCGTTGACTTGAACGGCGCAGACACCTTGTTCTTCACGATCTTGGCGCGCGTGCGGTTGCCAATGATGCGTTCGCCCTGCTTGAGCTGCCCGATGCGGCGCACCTCAATGCGGACTGAGCAGTAGAACTTGAGCGCTGTGCCGCCGGTCGTGGTTTCCGGATTGCCGAAGAACACGCCGATCTTCATGCGCGTCTGGTTGATGAAGATGATGATCGTGTTGGTCTTGGAGACGATGGCGGTGAGCTTGCGCAAGGCCTGGCTCATCAGCCGGGCTTGCAAGCCCATGTGCGAATCGCCCATTTCCCCTTCAATTTCCGCTTTGGGGGTGAGCGCCGCCACCGAGTCAACCACCACCACGTCAACGGCGTTTGAACGCACGAGCGTTTCCACAATTTCCAACGCCTGCTCGCCGGTGTCAGGCTGGGAAATCAACATCTCGTCCACGTTCACGCCGATTTTCTTGGCGTATTCGGGGTCCAAGGCGTGTTCTGCGTCAACGAACGCTGCCAAACCGCCGAGCTTCTGCACTTCAGCCACAATGTGTTGGGCCAGCGTGGTTTTGCCGGACGCTTCAGGCCCGAAAATTTCCACCACCCGGCCGCGGGGCACGCCGCCGACGCCCAGTGCCAAATCCAACGACAAACACCCGGTCGACACTACATCGACATCCATTTTGTGGGCCTCGCTCATTTTCATGATCGAGCCGTCGCCGAACCGTTCTTTTATTTGTTCAATGGCCGAAAGGGCGGCACGCGCCTTTTCTGCTCCTGTGCCACCATTGTTCTCGCTTGTTTTTGCCATATGGCCGTCCTTAAAATACCACCAAAGTGCGTCTAGTAGTAGTGTAGCGGGGCTTGGTGCAGAGGTCAACCCGCGGCGGGCGGGGTGGTGGGTTCTGGCGGGGTGTCGCGCAGCACGTGGCGGGTGACGGAGCGGGTCCGGCTGCGTTTGCGGTTGACCTGGAAGAGGATGGTGTTGACTCCGGGCGAGAGCGTGAGGGTTTCGCGGAAGGTGCCGTCGGTGGCGATCGAGACCTCCTGGCCGTTGAGGTGCAGGGTGGATTCTGGCGTGGTTTTGCCTGCCACCGTGATGACTGGCGCGGTGGTGCGCAGGTTGTCCGGCGGTTCAGTCACGGTCAGGCCGGGCGCGACGACAAAGCGGGTGAGTTCAAGGCCGAGGTAACCCATGATGACAAGGATAACCAGCCCTGCTGCCATGCGCCGCCACAGTGTGGGCGTAAACATGGCTCGCGGCACGCCGGCGCGCACAGGCGAAAAACGGTGGGCGCCGCTCAACGGGGCGACCACGCGCTGCTCCTCATCAAACCGGCGCAACGCCAGCTCGGGGTTCAACGTTAAAAATTCGGCGTAGCGCTTGAGGAAGGCGCGGGCGTACACCGGGCCGGGCAACGACGCGTAGTCGCTCGCTTCCAGGGCGGCGAGGTACTTGGCCTGGATGCCGGTCTCCGCTGCGGCCTCATCGAGCGTGTGGCCGGCTTCTTTGCGCACCACGGCCATGCGCTCGCCCAATGTTTCTTGTCCGTGGAGGTCTTTGCGTTGGAAACTCACGCGCTGTGCTCCTCACGCGGCGGCGCGAGTTCACTGTCATCGTCGTCCTCAACGGGAGGTTCTTCGGTCGGCGCTTCCTCGGTGGCTAGCGTTTCTGGCTCAATCTCTGCTGCATCAACGTCAGGTTCGGCGTCAACACTCTCGGCGCTAAAATCTTCCAGTGACATGTCTTCGGGCCGTTTGCCAAGCACTTCACGCGGTTTGGCCCCATCACCCGGACCAATGAACCCTTGCTCTTCCAACAGGTCAAGCAGCCGGGCGGCGCGCGCATAGCCAACTCGCAGGCGGCGTTGCAAGAGCGAAGCCGATGCCTTTTGCGCTCGCAGAATCACGTCCCTGGCCTGGGCGAGCAGCTCACTGTCTTCCTCATCTTCGCCTTGGCCACCGGCGCCAATCATCACGCCAGGCGGAGGTTGGTCAACAATTGTGGAATCGTAATCAGGCTGGCCGACGCCTTTGAGGTGGTCCACCACGCGCTGGATTTCTTCATCAGACACAAATGCGCCCTGCAACCGCTTGGGTTTGGAGAGCTCGGCGGACTGGAACAACATGTCGCCTTTGCCCAATAATTTTTCAGCGCCGGAGGTGTCGAGAATTGTGCGTGAGTCCACGGTCGACGCCACGTTAAAGGCAACACGCGCCGTGATGTTGGCCTTGATGAGTCCGGTAATCACGTCCACGGATGGCCGCTGCGTCGCCACAACCAGGTGAATGCCCACCGCCCGCGCCATCTGCGCCAACCGGATAATGGCTGACTCAACTTCTTGCGCCGCCACGGACATAAGATCAGCCAACTCGTCGATGATGACCACGATGTACGGCATGCTGTCGTCAACGTCAGCGTGGTACGATTGGATGTTGCGCTTGCCCGAGTGCGACAACACTTGGAAGCGACGGTCCATTTCCCCCACCACCCAGCGCAACGCATTGATGGTTTTCTTGGTCTCGGTGATCACGGGCGTCATGAGGTGCGGGATGCCGTTGTAGAGCGTGAGTTCCACGCGCTTGGGGTCCACCATGATGAACTTCAAATCGTCCGGAGAATTTTGCGCGAGCAGTGAGAGAATTACGCTGTTGATCATGACCGATTTGCCCGATCCGGTGGAACCGGCGATCAACAAGTGCGGCAACGGGTTGACGTTCGCCACCCATGCTTGACCGGCTACGTCCTGCCCCAGCGCAATCGTCAGGTTGCTCTTGCGTTTCTTAAAGGCGTCGCTTTCCAAAATCGAACGCAGGTTGACGCGCGCCACAGATTTATTCGGCACTTCAATGCCCACCAATGACTGACCGGGAATCGGCGCTTCAATGCGGATCGGGTGTGCGGCCAAGGCCAACGCCAAGTCATTGCCGAGCGTGACAATCTGCGACAGCTTCACGCCTTCCGACGGCTTGAGGGTGAACTGCGTCACGGTCGGTCCAACATTCACACCGCCCATTTCCACCTGAATGCCAAAATTCTCAAAGGTGGATTTAATCTTGGCCTTGTTCTCTTCAATGTTGCCGCTCGTTGGCTTGGAACCATTTTTGTCGAGCAGTTCGAGCGGGAAACCGGATGCACGCTTGATCCGCGGCGTCTTGGGTTCGGGGAAAATCTCAAGCTGCGAGGTCGGCCCGCCGCCAGCTGCCGGTGCTGATGGCGTCACTGCCCCACCAACGCTCTTCACGGCAAACGCGCTCGGAGCTGTTTCCGGCTGCGCTACAGGCTGAACGCCGCCTTGCTCGTCTTCATGATCCGCCCGGGCCAGCCGCGACCAAAACTCACGCCAACCGGCAAACACGCGTGCCGGCAGTGAACCGTGTTCAGCCAGGCGATCCAGACTGGTACTGAAGAGCACGAGCATGGCAATAATAAACAGGGCGAGCGTCACAATAAGAGCGGCCCACACGCCCATGACCTTGACCAACGGAAACGCAATGCCCAGCCCGAGCACGCCACCACCGCGGCCACTCGTCAAATCGCCCCCCATCTGATCAACGGCAATCGTCAATTCGGCCAAACCAGCCAGGGAGAGGAAGAACAAAAACAACCCCACGCCGTTCGAGGCGCGCAAGGGGAAGCGGTTGGGCTGCAGGCGGAGGAACGCCCAGGCAAACAGGGCAAACGGAATGACAAAACGCGTCCAGCCAAACACGGTGCCCAGCGCGGTGGTCACGCCTTGGCCTGCCGCACCCGCCAACCCCAAAAAGCTGAGGGCGGAGATAATCGCTAGCACAAAGAGCACGACTATGCCGATGCCCCGCCGCGTGTCGTCATCGAGCACCGGTCGGGGTTCGTGTTGTTCAGCGTTAACTCGGGCTCGGGATCGCTTCGCCATAAGGGTGAATGACTGCAGTATACCAAATTCCGCGGCACTCGGCCACGTCAATCCTCGACGCGTGCGCGCCGCTACTCAGCGGCTTTTGCTGGTTCGGCTGCCTCTTCGACTGGTTCCACGGGCGGCAATTCGGCAACAGGCTCAACAGGCGCGGCCGAGGGGGCCATCACGAGTTCAGGCTGCGGCTTTGGTTCTGGCTGCCAATCTTTCATGGTCATACCTGTGCCAGCCGGGATGAGTTTACCGATGATGACGTTTTCCTTGAGGCCCTTAAGGTCGTCGATGCGGCCGGAAATCGCAGCGTTGATGAGTACGCGGGCGGTCTCTTGGAACGACGCGGCGGAGAGGAAACTGTCGGTGGAGAGCGAGGACTTGGTGATACCCATGAGCAAGTATTCGATCTTGGCCGGCTTCTTGCCTTCCTTGATAGCTTTGGCGTTGGCCAAGTCTGCCGTGGTGCGTTCAACAATTTCGCCAGCCACCAGATCGGTGTCACCGGCGTCCGGCACGAACACGCGCGAGAAGAGCTGACGCACAATCACTTCCACGTGCTTGTCGTTCAACTTCTGCCCCTGCGACGAGTAGATGTACTGGATTTCGCGGATGATGTACTTCTGTACCGCGATCTGACCCTTCAAGTGGAACAGCTCTTCCAAGTTGATACTGCCTTCGGTCAACTGGTCGCCCGGGTTCACGAGGTCGCCGTTTTTGATCCAAATGGTGTAGCCCACAGGAATTGGATACTCAGCCACAGCGTCAACTTCTGCGCGGACCCACACCGTGGTGTCGGTAATTTCCACGCGGCCAGGCGCTTCGGCAGTGGTTTCCTTTTCACCGATTGTGAACAGCACGTCGCCCGCCTTCACCTTGGCTTTGTCTTTCACAACCATGGCGAACTTGGCTTTGTCTTTTTCAGACTTCGGCAAGTCGTAGCGGTCTTCTTGTTCTTTGCGGTAGTTGATCTTGATGATCTTCTGACCGTCGCCTTCCACAATGTTCGCCACACCGGCAACTTCAGAAAGGATCGAGGCGCGTTTGACCGGGCGGACTTCAAATAATTCTTCCACCCGCGGCAAACCTTGGGTAATGTCTTGGCCAGCCACACCACCAGTGTGGAAGGTGCGCATGGTCAGCTGCGTGCCAGGTTCACCAATGGACTGCGCGGCAATGATCCCGACCGCGACCCACAGTTCAACCATGCGGTTCACGCCCAAGTCGTAGCCGTAGCACTTTTGACACAGGCCTTCGAGCGCTTTGCAAGTCAGCGCCGAACGGATTTTAATTTCCGGCAGGTCGAGTTTTTCCAGTTCAGCCACGATGTCGGTCGTCACGATGTGGTCTTTTTGCACGATGACCTTCTTGGTTTCCGGGTCAACAATGCGCTGGGCCACGACACGGCTCCACACGCGCTGGGCGAGCGTCTCGTTCATTTCCTCAGCTTCTTTCTTGGTCAGCACGACGCCTTCGGTGTCACCACAGTCTTCCAACTTGATAACCACGTCCTGCGCCACGTCGATGAGACGGCGCGTGAGGTAGCCGGCGTTGGCGGTACGCAGAGCGGTGTCAGACAAGCCTTTACGCGTGCCGTGCGTGGAGATGAAGTATTCCAACACGTCGAGACCTTCTTTGAAGGACGCCTTCACCGGGAGTTCGATGGTTTCACCGGCCGGGTTGGTCACCATACCCTTCATACCCATCATCTGAGTGATCTGCGCCCATGAACCACGAGCACCGGACGCAATCATGGAATAGACCGGGCCGAGCGGATCGAGCACGCCTTTGGAAAGTTCGGTGATGTGTTCACGCACCAGAGTCCAGACCTTGATCACTTTGACGCGACGTTCCATGTCGGTGAGCAAGCCGTCCTGATAGAGCTGGTGGATTTGTTCGACTTCTTTTTCCGCCACGGCCAGAATTTCTTTTTTCTGCGGCGGCAGCGGCAAGTCGTCCATGCCCCAGGACACGCCGGAGTTGGTCAGGTAGTTGAAGGCGAGTTTCTTGATGTCGTCGAGCAAAAGCACGGTGCGGTCAAGACCGTCACCGGCGAGCGAGCGGGAAATCAAGCTGGTCAGCGTTTTCTTGTCGAGGAGTTTATTGGTATAGCGCAACGACTCCGGCAAAATTTGGTTGAAAAGAATGCGGCCGACATTGGTCTCCACTTTTTCGCCGTTCATGAGGAGGATCAACTTTTCCTGAATGTGGAGGTTGCCGGTCTGGTAGGCCATGATAGCTTCTTCGTCCGAACCATAGGCGCGCATGGTGCCGCTTTTCGGCTCGCTGAGCTGTGACATATAGAAACAACCGAGCACGATGTCCTGGTTTGGGCTGACCACTGGCGTTCCGGTCGCAGGTTTGAGCAAATTCTTGGAGGACAGCATGATATTTTCCGCTTCCCACTTGGCCTGCTCGGTCAGCGGCACGTGCACGGCCATCTGGTCACCGTCAAAGTCAGCGTTGAACGCACTGCAGACGAGCGGGTGAATTTGAATGGCTTTGCCTTCAATCAGGATCGGTTGGAAGGCTTGAATACCAAGGCGGTGCAGTGTTGGGGCGCGGTTGAGCAGCACGTGGGCATTCTTGGTCACTTCTTCCAAAATGTCCCAAATTTCCGGGCGGCCAGATTCAATGAATCGTCCGGCAGAACGCACGTTGTGCACGTACTCGCGCTTGATAAGCTGTGAAATCACAAACGGACGGAACAGCTCAAGAGCCATGCGTTTTGGAATACCACATTGCCAGAGTTTCAAGTGCGGCCCAATGACAATGACAGAACGGCCGGAGTAGTCCACGCGTTTGCCCAGCAGGTTTTGGCGGAAGCGGCCCTGTTTGCCCTTGAGCATGTCGGCGATGGATTTGAGCATGCGCTTTTGGCCGGTCGAGGCGGTCACGGTTTTGCCGTGGCGGGCGCCGTTGTCGATCAGCGCGTCAACGGCTTCCTGCAGCATGCGCTTTTCGTTGCGTTGGATGACTTCCGGTGCGTTGAGTTCAATCAGGCGCTTCAACCGGTTGTTGCGGTTGATGACGCGGCGGTAGAGGTCATTGAGGTCCGACGTTGCGAACCGGCCACCGTCGAGCTGCACCATGGGGCGTAAATCCGGCGGAATGATCGGCACCACGGCCATGATCATCCACTCGGGGCGCAAATCGTTGAGTTCGAGATTCTTAAACAGGCGCAAGCGGCGGATCAACCGACGGCGCTTGTTTTCCGTGCAGTCCACCATGGCCTCTTCAATTTTCTTGATCTCATTCTTAATCACGAGTTCACCGAGCAATTTTCGGATGGCTTCAGCACCGATAGAGGCTTCAAATACGTGGCCATACTTGAGCGACAGGTCCTGGTAAATTTGTTCAGAGACAATTTGCAGCGGCGCGAGCGTTTTCAGTTCGCGCTTGGCCGTGTCCACGGCTTCATCCAGCGCCTTGAGCTGCTCAACTTTGAGCGCCAACAAATTGACGATTTCTTTTTCCAGCGTCCCCTTTTCTTTTTCGCTCGTTACTGTGCCTTGCTTCTGCTTGAGCTGGTTGGTCTGCTGAGTAAAATCGCCATCGATCATTTTGCGCTTGGCTTGCGCTTCGCCATCGAGCTGGGCGAGTGTTTCTTTGCGCAGATCGTCGTTGACTTTGGTGATAATAAAATTGGCAAAGTAGATGACCTTTTCCAAATCCATGATCGACAAGTCCAGCGCCAAACCAATCTGTGACGGCACGCCGCGGAGGAACCAAATATGCGAGACCGGCGCGGCCAGGTCGATGTGGCCCATGCGCTCACGGCGGACAATGGCGCGCGTGACTTCCACGCCGCACTTGTCACAGACAATGCCCTTGTAGCGGATGCGCTTATACTTGCCGCAGTAACATTCCCAGTCCTTTGACGGCCCGAAAATTTCCTCAGCAAACAGCCCGGATTTTTCCGGTTTTTGCGTGCGGTAGTTGATCGTCTCCGGCTTGGTCACTTCGCCGTACGACCAACGATGGATGTCGTCAGGCGAGGCGAGCTTGAGCCGGATGGCGTTAAATTGCAGAACTGGTTGGTCGTCAAACATTGGATTCGTCGATAATCACTTTACTGGGCTCAACCTCTTCGTCTGCGGGGTCGACTTCAACGTCGCCTTTTTTCAACGCCTTTTTAATGGCGCGCTTCTCAGGCTCATCGCCGGCGATCGTGGCGAGTTTACCATCGTTCAAAAGTTCGACATCCAGGCCCAACCCTTTGAGTTCGCGGGTCAAGACGTTGAAGGATTCAGGCACGTTCAGTTTGCGGATCGGTTCGCCCTTGATGACTGCTTCGTAGGCTTTTGAGCGGCCCGGCACGTCGTCAGACTTAATCGTCAACATTTCCTGCAGCATGTGCGCGGCACCGTACGCTTCGAGCGCCCAGACTTCCATTTCACCAAAGCGCTGGCCGCCGAACTGCGCCTTACCGCCGAGCGGCTGCTGGGTGACAAGCGAGTACGGACCAATGGAGCGCTGGTGGATTTTGTCTTCCACCAAGTGGTTCAGTTTCAACATGTAAATGACGCCGACGGTGACCCGCTGCTCAAACTTCAGTCCGGTGCGGCCGTCGTGCACTTCCATTTTGCCGTCTTCTGCAAAACCGGCTTTCTTGAGCTCTTCTTTGATGGTCGTTTCAGACACACCGTCCAAGACCGGCGAAGCAACGGTGTAGCCGAGCGTTTTGGCGGCGAGCCCCAAGTGCGTTTCCAAAATCTGTCCGATGTTCATGCGCGACGCCACGCCGAGCGGGTTCAAAATGATGTCGACCGGAGTGCCGTCAGCCAGGTATGGCAAGTCTTCCACCGCCACGATGCGCGAAATAACGCCTTTGTTGCCGTGGCGGCCGGCCATCTTGTCGCCGACCTGGATTTTCCGCAACTGCGCCACAGAAATTTGAATGGATTTGATAACGCCGGAAGAAAGTTTGTCACCCTTATCACGCGAGAAGACTTTGATGTCCACGACTTTGCCGTGCTCGCCGTGTTCCAGGTAGAGGGAAGAGTCTTTGACGTCTTTGGCTTTTTCACCAAAAATCGCACGGAGCAATTTTTCTTCGGCCGACAATTCTGTCTCGCCCTTAGGCGTAATCTTGCCAACCAGGATATCGCCGGAGCTGACCTTGGCACCAATGCGCACGACGCCTTCTTCGTCCAAGTCTTTCAACTTTTCTTCGGAGACGTTGGGGATGTCGCGGGTCACCACTTCCGGACCAAGTTTGGTGTCGCGGACGTCAATGGTGTAGTCCTCAATGTGAATGGAAGTGTAACGGTCGTCTTGAATCAGACGTTCAGAAATCAAAATGGCGTCTTCGTAGTTACCGCCTTCCCAAGGCATGAACGCTACGAGCACGTTCTGGCCCAAGGCGAGTTCACCGTTTTGCGTGGCGGCGCCGTCAGCCAGCACCGCACCCTTGGCAACTTTTTCGCCTTTGGTGACAATCGGTTCCTGGTTGATGCAGGTTGAGGCGTTGGAGCGGAAGAATTTGCGCAACGGGTAGGCGCGGATATTGCCGTCGTCTTCCAAAATTTCCACCAGGTCAGCTTGCACGCGGGTAATGGTGCCGGCTTCAGCGGCCAGCACAACCTGGCCGGAATCCTGGGCAGCGCGGCCTTCCACGCCGGTGCCTACAATCGGCGCCTGCGGTTTAATGACCGAAACGGCTTGGCGTTGCATGTTCGTTCCCATCAGGGCGCGGACCGCGTCGTCGTGTTCGAGGAACGGGATGAGCGACGTGGTAATAGATACAATCTGGTTCGGCGCCACATCCATGTAGTCGATAGTCTGGGTGTCGTCAACGGTCGGTTCGCCGTGGTCACGCACTTCGGCGCGGTCGCTCAAGAAGTAGCCGTCATCGTCAAGCGGGTTTGTGGCAGCTGTCGTGATGTGGCGTTCTTCAGTAAACGCATCCAAGTACACAACGTCTTTTGTCACGCGCGGCTTCACGGGAATGGTCTTTTGCTGCAATTTGGCCAAGTCTTCGGCCAAGCTCTTGGAAATTTTCTGGCCTTTTTCACCAACAACCTTGCCTGCGTCGTCTTTAATATCTTCACGCAGAATTTCGCCCTCAGTGTTCTTGGCTTTGTTCTCAGGGTCATGCACCACAACACGGAACGGCGTTTCTATGAAGCCGTAGTCGTTGACCAACGCATAGCTCGAGAGGTGGCCAACCAAACCAATGTTCGGACCTTCTGGCGTGTGGATCGGGCAGATGCGTCCGTAGTGAGTGCGGTGCACGTCGCGGACGTCGAACCCGGCACGCTCACGCGACAAACCTCCAGGACCCATGGCTGAGAGGCGGCGCTTGTGTTCAAGTTCAGCCAACGGATTGGTCTGGTCCATGAACTGCGACAGCTGCGAACTCATGAAAAATTCCTTGATGGAACCGATCACCGGCCGGGCGTTCACCAACTGGTTCGGGGTGATGGTGTTGATGTCCAAGGTCGACATGCGGTCTTTGATGATGCGTTCCATGCGCGCCAGACCGATGCGAAACTTGTTCTGCACTAACTCACCGATGGCACGGACGCGACGGTTGCCCAAGTGGTCAATGTCGTCCGGGTCGTGCTGCGAATTGTTGAGGGTGATAATCTCGCGCACAATGGCCACGAGGTCTTCTTTTTGCAAGACGCGGTGTTCTTTGTCGTTCGGAAAATCAAAACCAAAGCGGAGGTTCAGCTTGTAGCGACCCACGCGGCCAAAGTCATAGCGGTCAAAGCTGAAGAACATTTTGTAAATAAGTTCACGGGCGTTGTCGATGGTGGCTAAATCGCCCGGACGCACGCGCTTGTAGACTTCTTTCAACCCTTCAGCTTCATTGTGCGACGGGTCCTTGGCAATGGTCGCTTCCATAAAATGCACGGCGGGGTTGTTGTCGACATCGCGGAACAAGGCAATCAAATCTTCATCGCCGCCGTAGCCAAATGCGCGCATGAGGGCGGTCACCGGCACCTTGCGCTTGCGGTCGATTTTCACCCAAATGATGCCGTTGGCGTCTGTTTCAAGTTCCAGCCATGCACCGCGGTTCGGAATAATTTTGGCGCCGTAGAATTTGCGACCCTTCAAAAACTCGGCAGTGAAGAAGACACCGGCCGAGCGGATGAGCTGCGAAACCACTACACGTTCAATGCCATTGATGATAAATGTGCCGCGCGGGGTCATGAGCGGGAAATCACCCAGGTAAATTTCCTGTTCCTTGATTTCACCCGTCTTTTTATTGACGAGCCTGGTGCCAACCCGCATGGCTGACTCAAATGTGACGTTCTTAGCCTTGGCCGTCATTTCATCAAACTTCGGATCGTCGAGGTAGTAATTGGTGAAATACAACTCAAGGTCGCGACCAATAAAGTCACGGACCGGCGAAATCTCGTCGAAAAGCTCTTTCAGCCCTTCGCGGAAAAACCAATCATAGGACCGCTTTTGGATCTCGATCAGATCCGGCAGGGGGACCGCTTCGCGAATTTTCGTAAAGGTTTTGCGCTGGGAAATCATAGAAAATGAGTCACAAGCAAAATACCGCTCTCAATAAACTTTTTGAGAGTCCCTAAGATGAGGGATCGGAAGCGTGATGATGCAAAATAGGTATCGTTTGTAGCCCTTGCAAAAATGCGATTTCAGGGCACAGGCTCAAAAAATACGAGCCATAAACGTAGTCCTTACTATACCAACCTCTGAACCCTTGTCAAGTCAAGCGTACGCCATGTGAAATACGAAAAAAACGCAACAAAAACGACTTTCTCTGTTGGGCGCATTTTTTAATGGTCGATGTTATCCCAGAATTTGGGGATAAGTCAACTACAGATGCCCGACGCTGACGTTCAAGCCCACGCGCTGCGAGCCATACGGCATGAATGTCCGCAGCCGCGTGCTGATCGCCCCCTGAACGCTGAATATAATAACCTTAGCCTGGCTGCCACTCACCGGCGCAGCCACAATTTCTGCCCGATTATCAAAAGTCTGCAGATCCCCGGCCGCAACCGCGATGCCGCCGGTAAAGCTTTTCTTCTCGGCCAGGAAGTCTGTTTGAACAACACCTGAGGCGGAAAAGGCGCGCACCTGAGGCGGACGTTTGCCCGCACTGGCTGTCACAAGAATTTCTCCCGGGCCGGTACCGTCGATATTCGTGATGCCGAGTGACAAGCCTTCTCGCCGGGAGGCTGAATCTGTAGCAAAACGGTGAACACGCAGTAGGCGTTTTCCCGACAATTCCCACACCGACACTTCGGGTTTCCCGGATGAGGCAGGGGCTGTCACCAATGACGCTTTTTCATTGCGATCGAGAAAACCGGCTGCCACGTTCACACCGCCGCGGAAGTAACGGTCAAGTACGGTTTGTTCGGCCAGCAACTTGCCGGTGGCGGTGAACACGCGAACCAGTGGACCGGTGCCGCTGGCCGGCGCGGTGATAATTTCATCGCGACCGTCGCCGTTCACGTCAGCTGCTGTCACGTTCACGCCGCCAGTGAACGTCGCGGGGTACGCCTTGAATTTACTGATGACCTTTCCCGTGGCAGTCACGACGCGAACTTCCGGCGGGCCCCCAGCACCCGGCGCCAAGACAATCTCGCCCGTGCCGTCCCCTTCAACATCCATCACCGCCACGCTCGCTCCCCAGCGCGTGGTGTATGGGAACGGTCGAAACTGCGTGCGAAGCCTGCCGAGATAATCATACGTCCGAACAACAGTGTCAGCCTTGGTTCGCGGTGCCGTCACAATGGAGAGGACATTCTTCACCCGGAATTTTTTTACCGCCGGTGTGGTGTCTTCATTGCCGCTTTCATCCACCGCACTGATGGATAACGTATGTTCGCCGTTGCTCAAATGTCGGACTGTTAGGGTGGAACCTTTCGCAGCCACACGACGCGGCTGTTCATCCAGTTGGTAGTAGTAACGCAACGCAGAGGTTGTAGTGACGTTATCTTTGCCTCCCAACGGCACACGCAAAACGCCGGTCGTAATGCTTGTCGCCGTCGCGCCCAAACTCGTCGTTGGTTCGACGTTGTCATTGGTGCCACCGGCGCCGCAAAGTTGCTCATCGCGGTACTCCCCGACCTCATCGGGGCAGCCGCGACGATCAACACATTGGCGCTGCTGCGTGCGCGAGTCATTCGAACAGGTCGACCACGCCGAGCAATTCCAGTCAGGTGTGCATGCTGCAGGAGGAGTGACGCTTGAGATTGGCGGAGGCGTACTGCCGCCTACGCCGTTTCCCGAACCATTGGAACAGGCTTGGGATTCAGTCGGCTTTGAAGCGGTGGAGCCGCATGTGGCGAAGTCGGTGCAGCGCCGGGTTTGCTGGGCATTGCTGCAATTTGTCCAGGCACTGCAGGTCCACAGTTCGGCACACGAACCGGCGGGGCGTTCAGGAATAAGAATCGCACCTTCAGAATTTTTCAGCGTAATTTGGGTGATTGGATCGCCGAGCGTGCCGTCAGCGCGGAGCGGGCGGTACTGATTGTTCCCGCCGCTGTGCTGAGGCAGGGCATGCGTGGTATTCGAGCTTATACCCAGGCGACCGCAGTACTCGCGGATTTTTGTCAGGACCAACGCGTTGGTGTACTGACGGCCCAACACGTGGTACTGCTTCACGCCGCTGCAGCCGGCGTTGATATTACTGGGCGTGGAGGGATCATTGCCCTCAGCAAAAATGAAATGTTCCGTGGTGTTACTGTTTCCGAGCACGTCGACTTTCCCCAACGTGTTTGTTGTTGGCTGACCAATATTGTACTCTGCGGCTTTGACCCAGGCTGCTTGATCAATCGGGAGCGTCTGCGGATTCGGCGACTGGCCTGTGGCGTAATTGTAGTACGCAAAGGTGAGATTGCTGTTGTTGAGCAAATCAAAGTACGAGAGCAGGTACATTTTGGCGCGGGAGAGGTCAGGATTGGTACTGAAGTTGGCTCCCTGAAGAATAAACTTCTGCCCCTGCAACGAACGCTGCAAAATACTCTTCGAGTTGATATAGTCGAGCGAATAGTAGTGCGCTCGTCCGGCACCGCCCGAGGGCAGGTTGTCATTTTCCTGGTCAAACGCATCCCAAATCTCAAAATATGTCTGACCACCCATGGCCTTGTATCCGTCAGCGACGCCGGGGTAATAAAAGAACGTGGCCGTGTCTCGCGCGTTGCTCACCATGTCTTTCCGCTGACCGAAGTAGCTGGTCAAATAATCACGTTGGCCAATTTGGAAATCAAACGCTTCTTGGAACCGCGGGTGTTGGTTGATCGGGGAAAGCGCCGAGCCGGCGTACACATCACTGACCGTCAAATCCGGGCCGGTTGTGGCGATGTAATCACCAATGTCGTTAAATAAGACGTCGCTCACTGCGCCCCCCGCGGCAAAATTTGTTGCATTGACGCTGCGGTTGTAATTGATGATGCCCGAATCGCGGAAATTCACCATCATCCAGCTCGTCAACCAAAAGTCGGGGATGCGCGATTGACTCTTTGATGTTGCCCGCGCGTAGTGATCGCCGGTCGTGCTGACGCAACTATTGAGATCGCCGCCCGGAGCGGGATTCGACATATTGTAACCGGGTACACAAATGCTGAAGCCGCGGCCATTGCGAATTGTGTCTTCGGTAAAATGCAGGAAGGCGTTTTCGGTGGTGCAGCCGTTTGCCGCACAATACGATGGAAATGCGGTGTTCACCTCAGTCGTGGTCAGCGCTGAATAACTGCGGCCGGTTTCCAGTTTTACGTTAGGATTCACGGACCTGAGCAGTGCTTTCTCATGTGTGTAGACACCGGTGGTATCAAAGTGAGACGCGACAAACGATAGTTCAGTCTGACACGTTGCGGTGTAATCCGCGGCGGCGGGATTCGTCCAAGAACAGTACGGAACAAAATGGTTGTACGTTTTAATATTTGGATAGGTGGTACAGCTGCCATCACCCCACGGGTAACGACCGGCCGGGCAACCGCACGTGGCACTGTCTTCAACAAGGAGACCGTCAACGCAGCGCAACGGACGCTGATTGTCATTGCCGGTTCGCGCCACAACACACTGCTCGGGAGCAGTACCGTCAACGCACGAGACAGCCGGTGTTGCCAGAGTATCGTTCCCCGGAATACGAATGACGTTGTAAGCCACGCCGATGGAACCAAACAACGAAAAAATGATCGCAACAACCCCGACCACTTGAATACCAATGCTGACACGTTGCGCAATGACGACATCAGTCGCCACAGCCGTGTCAACAAGCACACGCAGTCGCCGACGATTTCGCGGTGGTTGAGTGTATTCCATATGGTGCTTTTTGGTGCTGTGCTTCATCTGACCGGAGCTGCCACAAAGGGGTAGCTAGGGCCATTCTACCACTGCCGGCTAGAGGTGACCAACCGCCACGGAAAGCCCTGAGCGTTCTTTCCCCAAGGGGAAGAACGCGGCGACGTTTGACGTGGCCCGGAGCGCAGTGCCGAGCGAAAATTCTTGAACCCTGGCCCGTGTCGACTGCGCGTCGACCACCACAACTTCATCTCGGCGATCAAAGCGGAGAAGATCACCGCTGGCAAGAACCCACTGCGTGCTGGCGGATGCTTTGCCCGTTGCGAGAACGGCTAACCGGCGTCCATTGGATTGGAATACTCCAACTGTTGACCGTGAGCCTCGCAGCAGACTGGCCACAATTTCGCCCGCACCTTTGCCGTCGACATTGCCACAAGCGAGCGCCACACCGACGTTCTTGAGATTGCCAAACGGTCGGCTGCGGCGGACAAGGATAAGTTGTCCGTTGGCGAACTTGTACTCTGAAATTTCCGCGGTCCCACCACTTGCCGCTCCGACAAGAATGTGCGCCGGATCGGCAACGTTCAGCGTACCGGCCGCGACACTCACACCGCCACGGAACGTACTTGCAAAGGCGCTGCGTTGCGCGAGGAGCTTGCCGTCCGCATCGAAAACGCGAACGAACGAACCGACCCCGCTGGCCGGTGCCGTGATAATCTCATCCATGCCATCGCCGTTCACATCAGCCGTTGCCAGAGCGACCCCGCCGCTGAAGCCTTTGGGGTAGGCCAGAAACTTCTTCTGGAGCTTGCCTTGCGCGCTGAAAATACGCACCTCGGGCGGCCCGCCGCGACCCGGGACGGCGGCAACCTCCCCGACCCCGTCGCCGCCTCGATCAAGCACGGCAACGCTGACCCCGGTTTTCAGGCCGGGGAAAGCCGTGAACTTCGTCCGCTGCTTTCCCTGATAGTCAAAGGTGCGAATATCCGTGCTGACGCGTCCATTCTTTCCGACAACAATTGAGAGGACGTTGCGTACGGTAAACACAGCGGTGCTCGGAGTCGAATCGGTGTTATCCGCTTCGTCAACTGCTTGAACGACTACCGTGTGCGCTCCGTTGGCGAGCTGTCGCAGCGTGAGTGGCGAACCTCTTGGCACCACCCTTGTCGGACCGCCGTCAAGACGATAGTGAAACCGTAAATTGGCCACTGGCGTTTGATCGTCGCTGCCACTCAGAGCCAGTCGGACAACATTCGTATACATGATCGGGTCGACCGTAAGCGAACCGGTGTCGGGTGCCACAGTATCACCGGAACCACCGACGGCGAGACACGTGCGTGTTTCGTCGTACTCGGCCGGCTGGCTGCTGGCACAGCGGTTTTGGTCTCCACAGTGACGTTGTTGCCTGCCATCTGTACACGCAGACCATGTGCCGCACTGCCAATCCGGCACGCAGGTTTGCCCTAATGGCAGGGCTGTCGTTGTGGCCTGGACAACATTCGAGAGGACCGACGTATTCGGCACTTCGTCACTCGCCTTCATGGCAAAGGAGTAGGTTGTCCCGGCTGACAAGCCGTTCACTGTCATGGTCTGTGCACCACCGGCGGCGGTTGGTGTTGGTTCTCCGTTCACGGCTGTGGCGACACCAAAATTTCCGTCGTCAATCGGCGCCAGCGATGAGCGCATATCATAACTTGTCGCGGTGCCACTGGGGCCGTCGTCACCCGGTGCGGTCCATCCGAGCGTCACACTTGAGGTGCTTTGCGTCGTGACGGTCAGATCGGTGATCCGTGCAGGCAATATTGCATCAACCGGCGGCGGTGCAGCGGCAGTTGTGCCTGAAACACCGTTGGAAATCGCGGAGGTGTTTAACGCTTCATCGTGAGTTTTCATCGCCACGTAGTATGTTGTTGTTCCGCTCAGACCTGACACTGTCATGGTTTGCTGGCTGCCGGCCGCTGCCGGGGCTGGCTCACCTGCAACCTGCACTGCGGAAGTAAAGTTCCCGGCGGTAATCGGGGACAACGCATACCGCACGTCGTACGCCGTCGCGGTGCCGGCGGCGGCATCATCACCGGGAGCTGTCCACGACAAATTCAAACTTGAAGCAGTTACTCCAGTCACCGCAAGGTTAGAGGTGGTTGAAGGAGGCGTTGTATCGGTTGCACTTCCATCCTGAATTGTGAGCTGCCAGCTGTTCGTATTGATCACTGCCTGCCGCGTCGCCGCACCTGAAAGAAACTGCGCGGTGATTTGATAAGGATTCTTCTGCGTGATTTGGGGTGTGGTGGTGATTGTGCCGGAAAGATTATCGAGGACAAATGCCGCCCGACCGAGGCTGTTTGTCGTGGCCGAGGTGGTAACGTTCTGTGCATCCCTCGCCTCAACGACAACGCCAACTGCGGGTGTGCCATCACTGTTGAGCAGCGTGACAGTGCCGGAGTGCGCCTCACGCCAAGAGTTGAAGGCATAGCTCCAGCCTGCCCCGACGTTTTGAAAGTCCCCCCCGGTATTGTCGACAAAACGCAAACCTGACACGCTCGATTGGAAGAATGTGATGTCTTTCTTCAGTAGGGAAAGTGCCGTGGGTTCACGAATCCAGGTATTGCGGGCGAGTGAAATGGTCTGGGCGTCAACAATTCGATCAGGCTCCGCGCCGTCGACCACCGCCCACTCTGTCGAACTAAAAAATCGGTCGTTGGAGGTAAACGTGTTGTCTTCAATACGCAAACCGGTATCGCCATCAATGTTCCCTGTTTGGAGCGCCTGAATCGCCGTCGCGTACATCGTATTGTAATCGCCGCTTGTGAAGCCCGGCCCGCCCAGATGACGCGCAGTGAACGTGTTGTTATGAATGTAGTTGTTGCTGCCGACGTCAACGGAAAAATCAAGCGCGGCACCAATGCTTGTTTGCGTCGGCGAAACAACGTAGCCTTTGGACACAACGGTGTTGTTATAAATTTCGGCATTGGCACACCCTTCAAGTTTTATTCCGTGTGCGGAGACGCGGGGGTATTCGCTCGAAGGAAATTCAATGACATCAATGTCATTATCATGTACTTTTGCGTTGTTGCCTTCAATATGGATGCCGCGCCCGTTGGTTGCATGAATCACGTTGTTGGAGACCTCGAGCATTCCGCCGTGCGCGCCAACACCGTAGCCGTTCGTCACAATCGTGTTCGTCGTGATGGTGTTGTTGTAAATGTGTCCCCACGTGCCAGTCGTATCACCACGGGCGACGCGAATCCCCCACTGACGGGAATTGTAGATAGCGTTGTTGAAGACCTCGAGCGGTGCTTCGGTTGAAATGTTGATGAAATCAATGGACGCCCGGCCTTGGTGCCGATTGGATACCACGGTCGTGTTGTCGGTGACGGTGTTTCCGCTTACCGAAAAATTGCCGCCATATTCAAACCGCGCGGCATACGTATCATCACCGCTGACGGTGAGAGACGTGTCCTGAAGCGTAATGATATCTTCAGCGAATGAAATGAACGCTGCGGAATTCGCCCCGCGTCCGGCCCCTTGAACGATTGCGCCGTTCTTCACCACCCCGCCAGCGGAATTCCTCCACACCGTTATGTCTGAACTTGTCCAAAGCGTGTTTGTGTCGGCGTATGAGGGTGGCAGCGCCACGCCGTATCGGTACGGTGAAGACGATGTGCCGAACGTGATGGTATGACCGTTCAAATCAAGCGTCACATTCTGGGCGGCAAACACAATGGCTGTTCCCGGCGTCGAAATGTCCTCAGTCAGCTGATACGTGGCGCCGGTTAAATGCAGGTAATACGGTCCTGTACCGACGGTTGCGGCATCGAGTGTCATCACCGGCCCATTGGACTGAAGCAGAACATCGCTTCCCGGCACCACGATGAGATTAAGGCCGATCGCCACCGAACTCGCCAACGTCCCAATCATAATGAACGCGGCTGCCAATTGCATCGCTAGACTCAAGCGTTGGGCAATCTTGACGTCTGAAGTAACTTCGGTGTGAATGGCAGTCATTGGTCTCATTATAGGTGACCGACAACAACATTCAACCCCCAACGACGGCTTGGATAGGGCGTGAATGTCGTCACTTGTCGGCTGACACGGATTGAGGCGTTTGGACTGGTGAAGACATTCACACGCGTTGTCACTGCGTCGGCATTGGCAGTGACGACTTCGGCGTGGTTATCAAAACTGCGCAAATCACCGGCAGCCAGGCTCACGGCACCGCGTTGCTTGTTCGGAGCTGTGACGGTGGCGAGACGACTCCCGGCCGACGAGAGCACAAAAAATTGCGTTGATTGTTTCGCCGCGCTGACACTGGCCACAATTTCGGCGTCACCCCAGTTATCAAGATCCTCGATGGCCAGGGTGGCTCCTACGGTCTTGGCCGTGACTGGCAAGCGAACGCGGCGCACCAGTGAAAGCTTGCCGTTTGCCAGACGGTACTGCGCGTAGACCGGCTGGCCGTTGCTCGCCGGGGCAATGATGATTTCCGCCGCACCGCTGCTGCTCATGTGCCCGGCCGCAACTGAAACGCCGCCGCGGAACTTTGTCCCCAGCACCGAAGTCTCTGCCAGCAGTCGGCCTTTGGACGTGAACACGCGCACGAACGATCCGGTGCCACTGGCCTGAGCTGCGATGAGTTCATCGATGCCGTCGCCAGTGAGATCAGCAGCTGCCAAATTGGTACCTCCGCTAAACCCTTTGGGGAAAACATTGAACTTGCGCAGGAATTTTCCTTTGGCGGTGAAGATGCGCACCTCCGGTGGCCCCCCGCGACCAGGCGCCACGGCAATTTCACCGGTACCGTCGCCTTCGACATCCAGCACTGCGACACTCGCCCCGGTCGACAAACCCGGGAAGGCGGTGAACCGTGAACGCAACCGGCCGAGATAATCAAACGTCCGCACGTCAGTCGGTGCCCGTCCGCGCGGAGCCGTGACGATTGAGAGGACTTTTTTCACCGTGAAAGTGATCGTAGCTGGTGTTGGGTCGGCGTTGCCTGCTTCATCAATAGATTGCACGATCACCGAATGTTCCCCATTGCCGAGGTCTCGCACCAACAAAATTGGGCCGGCTGGCGCGACACGTGCTTGGCCTCCATCGACACGGTAGGTGAAACGCAGGTTGGCCGGTGTCGTCACGTTGTCCCTGCCACTCAGGGCGAGTTGTACGACATCTGAGTAGATGGTGGGGTCAACGGTGGGGACGGTTGTTTCCGGTGGCGTGAGGTCATCGGGACCGCCGGTGTTTGCGTTACAGGCCCGCAGATCGTCAAACGCGGAGGCTTGGCCCGTGTTCGGGCACTGGTTGGCCTCGACGCAATGCCGCTGTTGTCGGTTTTGCGCGTCACAGGCCGACCACGCACCGCATTGCCAGTCTGTCAGGCAAGTTGAAACTGGCGGTGGCGGAGTTGTGCTGCAAGATTGTGTCAGCAGCGGTTTGTTCACGGTTGTACCGCAAGCATTCGTGTCCGTGCACGTGCGTGATTGTTGGTCGTTGGCGCACACGGACCAGGCGGTGCAGTTCCAATGTTCGGTGCAGACCGGTGCGTTGGTGTTGGAATTGGCATTCGCGTTCACATTCGTGTTGGTGTTTGTATTGGTGTTCGTGTTCGCGCTACAGCTCTGCGTGAGTGGCGGCTGCTGAAATGTTGTGCCGCACGCATTCTGGTCGCTGCAGACCCGCGACTGCTGATTATTACTGCAGGAAGACCACTCGCCGCACAGCCAATTTTCAGTACACGCTTGATCAGCAACGCTCAAGCTGTTGACGCTGATGTCATCCAGCCGCACATGGCTGCCAGCATCAAGCCGCAACCCCACTTGGCCGTTCGTGAAAGCGCCGGCAGTCGAGTCGATGCAGGTGAAGTATTTTATGCCATCCAAAAACGCTTCAATGGTATTGCCGTACCCTCGAATCCGAAAATCAATATAGCGAGACCCCTGCAAAAAGTTCTCATCATTGACACGGCAAGAGTATGTCGTTGAACCAAGATCTCGCCGACCGATCTCCACAAAACCATTTGTATCTTCTGCGCCCGGATCAAGTTTCACGCGCAAGTCGTACTTATTGGTGTTGATGCTGGTCGCCGGGTCTTTGCGAAACGTAAAGTAGATGACGCTGGCCGGGTTGTGGTCGGGCATAATTTTGAATTTGCCGTTGTATTCAAAATCACCAAAGGTCTGGGCAGTGGCCACTCCCCGCACTTCGCCCGCGCCAGCCTGCACGTCGTAAACTTGATTGCCAGCGTCGTCCACCACAGACCACGTGCCGCCATCGTTGATCCACCCTTGTGCCTGACTATCTTCAAAGTCTTCACCGTACGCAGATGTTTCAATGGGAGCGTTATACCGAAGACCGTGCACACGCAGCACCCGACCTTCACCGGCTGCCAACGTGGTATTCCAGGTGGCAAGACCGCCTGACGCTGAAACAGTTTGGAGGGAACTGTCAAGAAGATTTTCGAGCTGCAGATTGCCGGGTGTATTGAGAGACAACGCGACATTCGCAGCGCTGGAAATGTTGCGATTCACAAGCACCAGGGAATAGTTACCGTCAACATCGGCGCTCGTGAACACGCCAACTTCCACGCGTGGTAATCCCTGCGTCACCGTGGAACTCACCGCACTGACCAACCCCTTGCTCGGCACATTTTGATCACTGAACGCGGCAATCCGTTTGGCGCCTGAAAGTACCGGCCCTAGAGCCGCCAGTTCACTATTGAGCTGCTTGACCGTGCTGTAGAGCGGTTCGTGGGGTGATCGATCAACGCCCGTGACTGTCTCAAAACCAGGGTTCATCGCCACAAGCAAATTCTCCGTCTGACCGGCTTGCACCAACTCAATATCGTCAAACCAAACTGAGCCATTGGTTGCCGTTACAATTTCCGGACCAAACGTCCAACTATCACGGGCGGCCGGTGTGGTAAAGGTGAGAGAAAGCTGTGTCCACGCGGGCTGTGGTCCGACCAACTCCGGGCTTGATTGAAATGTCACAATATTGTTATTCGCCCGTAACCGCACCTGAGCGTCGCCGGTGCTGCGTACCCAACCGGTCAACGTATACTGCGTGCTCGTTGCCAATTCATGAAAACGCGGCGTCCAGGGCGGCTTTGCGTCAATCGGCGGATAAACCCGCAAATTAAAGTAATTGTTGACTGACCCGCTGATATCCATCCGCGCCGCATACGCCCCGGTGTGGAACTGCGTGGCGTCAGCCGCTAACGTGACATTCGTCGCTCCGTTCGCATATGAACTGTTTAAATAAATCTTGCCGCCTTCAACGGACGGGAGCCAATTCGCAAAATTGAGTGTCCGTGTGGGGACTTGGTTGTCCCAAACCAATCCGCCCACCGTGCTGTAAGGGAACCACTCAATCCCTTGTCCACCGTGGGCCAACAACGTATAGGCGTACATGCGTAACTCTTCTGCGGTATGCACGTCACCTGCCCAGTAGCTGCCTGCGAGTGAGTAGGCGAACGGAATGTTCCAGTTATCTGTACAAAGGTAATCAACATCGAAGTTGGCGATATGCCTGCTGATCTGGTCTTGAAATGCCTGGCTCGTGTCTGTGACTGTTGGCGGGCGCAAGTAACTAAACCCGCTATTCAAAAAAAGGCTGGGCTGGCCTTCACGGCAGAAACGCAGCTTGTTGAGTGTGGCACTGGAAGCGTAGACGCGATGATTCGGATCTTGCTGCTTCAGTCTGCTGACGACTTGGGCATAACGGGCGTACACACCTTCACGCATGACGCCAGTCGTCCCTGCCAGCCACTCCGGTTCATTGGCCACATACCAACCACCGAGACCTGCGTGACTGCCATAACTTGAAACCAGAGAATCAATATAGCCGTTGAGCGACGGAAAAACGGGGATGTTCCCTCCAATGTAACCAAATAATGTTTGATCATCAAAATCAACCTTTTGATTGTTCGTCTGCGCCCAATTCAGCAATTGGGTAATTTCGGACGAGTTGTAACTCCGACCCGCAACCATTGTACTGGCGCCAATATCTACGATCGTCTGTGTGTCAAAAGGAGTGCTCGGTGATACAGCGTAGTAGGGCGGAACAGTGGTTTCATAACGCGCTTGAAACGGCCACCAGAGTTGAGAGTAAAACGGCTGGCCGGTTGCGGTTGTTGTTCCCGCCGATTGTTGCAACACGTCGCTGCCGGGTACCACGATAAAATTCAAGCCAACTCCAATGGCGCCCACCAGTGAGCCAATCATAATGGACGCTGACACAATTTGCATGCCCAAACTCAACCGCTGCACGATTTTCACGTCAGAAGAAATTTGTGTGCCAATGTCAGTCGCTGATCTCATGGTGCGGTGCTTGCCACTCATTGTGAAGCTTCCTGGCCGCCGAGTCGAGCGAGTTCTTCGCGGACCACGGTTCGGTCATCCCAGGGTGTGCGCTGGCCATGCGGACCCATGATCCATTGTTCTGACGCCTTTCCCGTGACAAGCACAAGGTCGTCACTTGTCGCTAATTCCAGTGCCCGGCGAATTGCCGCGCGACGGTCCAAAATGAAATAGAGGTTCTCGCCTTCCATCTTGCCGGCTTGCTTGGCACCGCTCGCAACAGCCAGGGCGATGGCGGTGGGGTCTTCGTCGTACGGGTCTTCGTTCGTAGCGATCACAATGTCGGCGTGCGTGCCCGCGAACCGACCAATGACTTCACGGCGCCAACGGTCGCGACCGCCGCCGGTGCCGCCGAGCACATGAATGATGCGCTGGTGCGGCAATTCGTTCGCGGCTTCGTAGAGCGCCTCAAGTGCGCGTTCATGAAATGCGTAGTCAACAATCACGCGTCGGCCATGGTCCGTAATTTGTTCAAAGCGGCCAGGTGGCAACGGGATATGGGCGAGTGCGGCGGCGATAGTTTCAAGTGCATGTCCCAGACTCAACACAACCGCCACGGCTACGCGAATGTTCTCGGCGTTGTACTCACCCACGTACGGCGAGGAAAATTCCGCCTGCCGCCCCTCGAACGCCAACGTGCCATGCAAACCGCGTGAACTCGCGTGCAGGTCGGTCATTTGGAGGTCCCGCGTCTCGGGCAAATGGACGCCGTGCCCGCTCGCCCCGATTTTTACGTCCGCCTGATAGCGCAGAAAATCCGGCGCCTTCGTGTCATCAGCGTTCACGACAATGACTTTTTTCTGGCCGCGTTTGCGTCGGGCATGGGCCAACGCTGCAAACAACCGTTCTTTTGTGGCCTGATACCGGGCGAACGAACCATGCGACTCAATGTGTTCCGGACTGAGGTTGGTCAGCACAACAACGTCCGGTTCCAACCCCACATGGCGCTGCTGCACAATGCCTTCACTCGTCACTTCAATCACCGCCACGCTGCAGCGATTATTCACCATCCGGCGCATGAGCGCTGGTAAAAAAAACCGACCGGGCATGGTCATTTTCAAATCATTCAACCGGCTCTCGCGCCCGTCAAAAAAATCAATCGTCGAACTGCGGCCGGCGCGCACGCCAAGCGCCGCCAACATATGACTGATCAACCACACGACCGTTGACTTGCCGCTCGTCCCGGTCACCGCCACCACCACCAACTGCCGCGCGGGATGCCCGTACCGCGCCTGCGCCAACCGAACCAACCCGGCGTGGTAGAGCAACCGGAGCCGCAGCGGAACAAGTCGGCGGAGCAGCCACAACATCAGCCGCGAAACTGTTCCAAGAATCTGGCGTCCTCGCTGTTTTGCAGTTGAATGGTAAACGTGAGGTCGCGATTTTTGATCAATTCATAGACCGCGCCCTGATACTCAAACTCTGTTTTTCCGTAGCGCTTGGCCATCCAAAACAATCCTTCAACCAGATGGGCGTCGGTGTTCAACAAATAGTCAATCGCTTCCTTGGCCCCGCGGACCATGTGGACGTTGACGTAGCGCGTTGTTTGTTGGTGTGCAACAGCCATCGTGGTTAGGCCAAGTTTGAATCTTCACCAGTCGCACGTTCGACCAACATGGTGTAATCGGCGTTACGCATGATGATGAACTTGTCGCCGCGGTAACTTGCAAATTCCGCTTGGCCCATTTCTTGCGCGTTGCGGAAGAGCACGTCGGTTTCCGTTGAGTCCAATTTTTTCAGATGAGCAATCCCGGTCTCATCACCTGAGACAAACGTGCCGCCAACATTGTGACGATTATTGGCCGGCGCCATTAGAACCACCCGCTGAAGAATCCGCCACCGCCTTTTTTGCGCCCGAGCAGCTGGTAGGTGCCGTCGCCGTTGTATTTGAGCGTAAACTGGCGCTCGTGGTCGTCTTCAAAGTCGCTGTGCCCGCCGCCCCGCGCCGCCTTGAAAAACACCTCAGCTTCGGCGTACTGCAAGTCGTGGTCGAGGTAGTCCAGGCCGTGGACAACGTCGTCTTCGCCCGTGACTTTGTGGCCGTGGATGTTGCGTATGTGTTCCATGACTATAGTGTAGCACAAGGGCGAAAACTCCTTGACGATTCCCCGTGTCCACCCCGGAAACCACCAGCCACCTCTTCAAGGCCCTGTGATTCTCCGGGGCTTTTTTTATCCGCGTGTTGCCGTTGACCCGAGGTGGCCTTCTTGGTACATTGCTCCTGCTCGGCCATGTGGCGAAGTAGTCCAACGCGGCGGTCTGCAAAACCGCTATTCGCGGGTGCGAATCCCGCCATGGCCTCCAGAATATACGCGCTTGATTCTCGTGCCAAGTCTGTATATACTGTTGCGGCACGTCATAACTCTGTGCGGGAGTAGCTCAGCTGGTAGAGCGTCTCGTTGCCAACGAGAAGGTCGCGGGTTCGAGTCCCGTTTCCCGCTCCAGAATATTGATAGAAGTATCTGGATTATCATAAATGTACACATCCTACCTCATTCCCATCTCAATCAAAGGAATTGTTTTTGAGGATGGGAAAGTGTGGTTACGATATAACCAACGCAATGAATGGGAACTCCCCGGCGGTAAATTGGACGAAGGTGAGCAGCCGGAACAAACAATCGTAAGGGAATTGCGGGAAGAGTTAGGTTTTGAGACTCGCGCGATAGATATTATTCAGTCTTACCTTTACACAATCGAAAGCTCCAGTGATGAGTCGCGCGGGGTATTGGTGGTTACTTACTTGTGCGAGTTAGTGAAGAAGGTCGGTGATTTTGAAATTGAAGGAGAGGCGGGAACGTCGAAATTTGAACTTTTCTCTCTAGAAGAAATAAAAGATTTACCGATGCCGGAATTTTATAAGGCAGCTATTAAAAAGGCTTCAAAACTGCAGTAAAAAAAGAGCGCCCATAAGTCAAACTTATGAGCGCGCGAATAAACTTGTCCTCCTTGATCAGATGTCCATGACCTTTTCGTATTCCCGTCCGACCGTCCCATTGCGACAGTGCTTGGTCCCCATGAACGCACCAGAATGCCGAGACTGGGCGATCAATGCCTCGTCGTAGTGGGTGGTTCCACACGATGCCAGAATTGAATCGAAGATTGCCTCTCGTGCTGGAGAAACGGGGAAGTCAACGAAAGGCATCCCCTCGAGAACTCCCCGAACAATCTCCCTCTTCGGAATGCCGCGGGCACGAGCAGTCACCAAGCTCCAGGCGGACTGCAGAACATCGTCCAGTGAGCCCGTTCCGTCAATCAGCCAGCCGACCGCCTCACCCGCGCTCACCGGTTCCCCACTGATCAGCAAGCGGAGGATCTTTGTCCAGTGATCGGGGCTGGTACGACGGAATGGCAGATGACAGCCCTCCATCCCAGGCACCACCGGCAGCGTCACCTCTGGGAAACCCAGCTGCGCATCTGCAACGGCCACAACGTAGTGACAGTGCAGCATCAGCTCCAGGAATCCACCCAGACAACGCTTGCCCGGAATCACGCCGACGGAAACTTCGAACTCCTCATCCAGT
>Ga0265292_1000714_pt1 | contig 39271 bp, 29 predicted proteins | sample Munlanlewell296A_FD_189080 | JGI IMG/M metagenome (GOLD analysis project Ga0265292, IMG submission 189080) | Leachate microbial communities from a municipal landfill in Southern Ontario, Canada - Leachate well 296A | ecosystem: Engineered > Solid waste > Landfill > Unclassified | place: Canada... | reverse complement strand
TCGCCTTCGGAAAAACCTGCCTCCTCCCGAAACCGTTCGACCCGCGCCTGCTCCCACGTGTTGCATCGGCCGTCGCCAAAGCGGCGATGGACACAGGGGAGGCACGCGTAACACTCGATCTGCCGCAGTACGCCGACATGCTCTCGAAACGCGCGGAGTCGCTTGGGAGGGAATAGCGTCCAATTCCCGAATCCTGCATACTGATCTCTGCCATGGCCAACGGTCGCACGCAGGGGCATCTTCCATTCGCGCGAGCAGCGATCTTCCTCGCCTCATTCCTTCTGCTCGCTTCCTGCAGCTCCCCGAAACGATCCGTCAACAGCGCGGAGAAGATTCCTTTCCAGAGCCCGCAGATCAGCGCGCTACTCCTCGACAGCAACTCGGTCCGCAGGATCCGTTTCCCCAACGTGCGTGCCGACCACCTCACCGCGGACGTGATTCATGTGGTCGAGACAGGTGATGTGACGGAGTCCGAGGAGTATCCCATCGAGGAAGTTCCGCTCGACTTCGTGATCAACGGCGGCCGGCCCGCCAACTACTTCGGCTACAAGTACACGAGCCAGGATGCCGCCCTCGAACGGAAGAATCAGAACAACCAGGCATTCAGGGTCCGGTTCCCCGGCGTGTTCTTCGCCTCACAGAGAGCGCGCGCGGAAGACGCATCCCACGGCGGGGGAATACGGAAGATGGAGCAGGACGGCGGCTTCACCTTCGCGCCGACGGACATCGGTGAGGGGACGGTGAGGTTCTCGCCGAATTCCCTCTTTGTCATCGTCACGAACGACCCGGGCGGAGTCATCATCAACATGCAGGGAAAGGGGCGGTGCGGCGATGGCTGGCAAGCGTCCACGGAGCAGTGCGATGATGCAAACGATGTCGATGGGGACGGGTGCGGCAAGGACTGCCGCCTTCCCTGAGAAGGAATGAGCCTTATCCTCCGGCCGCCAGGATCGTCCGGGCGGCATAGAGCGTTCCATCGATGTACGGCTTCAGCGCCATTCGCGCCCTCTCGAGGAGCTTGATCACCCTGTCCACCTGCGCCTCATCCGCCTGCTCGGCCCGTAGCGCCTGGAGAGCGGAGCCGAGACCGATAGTCGTGAGGTTCCGCGTGACGTCATACGCGGTGATGCGCTGCGCTTCCCTGAACGAGGCGGCGATGGACCGCTTCGTCGCCGCCAGTTCCATCTCCCGTTTCACGAGGAGCGCGTCTAAGGAAGCGACCTCCGTCCTGCTCCCCTTCAGCGACGTCGGCGGCTGCGTGATGACGGCGAATGCCAGAACGCTCGCCACGATGACATTCGAGAGTACCGCGAAAAGCCCGCCGATGATCACCCACTGGTAGCGGCGGAAGCGGATGGCGTTGTACTTCTCCACGACGCTGAAGCGGAGATCGGTTTCCTGATGGATGTCCAGCGCGGGCGCGAAGACGAGCGACTCAAGCTTTTCCCTGATCTCCACCGACGGCTGCCAGCGGGAGAGGAGGAGATCCTTCGCCGTTTTCAGTTCTTCCAAAACCGTCTCGGGCCGCTCGAGGAGAAACTGCCCGATCCGCTCACCTGGAAAGCCGAGCAGGATCGAGAGAATGAGAAGCCTCTGCGCCGGAATCGGCAGCGTCCACAGCGCGTCATGCAGCGAGGAAACAGTCTTCCGCTCGCTGTCCGTGAGCCACGCGAGGCGCGGGAGGTACACCCGATCGAGATCCGCCTCCTCCAGGGGACGATCCCGGAGCACGTGGTCAGCCGTTTCCAGGAGAAACTTCACGCTCAGCGCCCCGAACCACCAGAGGGACATGGAGCGGCTCAGGACGGAGAGATAGATCTCCTTCATGAGTGTCTGCGTGAGCTTCAGTGATCCGGTGCGGTGGTAGAGGTACCCGTAACACACCTCCTTCGTGGCATCCACGAACTCCAGGAAGTCTTTCGTCCCCCTTTTGAGCATCGCGAGCTCGATGGCTTTCTGCTGCGGCGCACGCGCCCCGCGGAGCGGGGAGACCGGCACGATCGGTTGGCCTGCGGTTGGCGGGGTGAGATTCGTCATGAATCAATGCCGAAGAGATCCTGAAGCGTGCCGATGAATCGCGAGAACGTGCTTCGTCCGCGCGTCGTCTCCTGTACGTCCTTCATGAACTTGTTCGTGCAACGCAGCGCGTCCACCATCGAATCATCACAGGGTGGCTCCGTGTCCGTTCCAGTCCCCACATTCTTGATTTGCTCAACCAGTTCCCGATACCGCGCATCCATGTCTGTCCGTCCCTCCTCCCGAAGCATCGCGAGGAGGCTACCAAGCCGCTTGTCTGTCCCGAGGTACTTCAGGAGCGCTGCACGCTGTTCATCATTCGTTCCCTGCTCGAAAAACCAGCGGTACTCATCGGGCGCCGCCTGTGTGAGATCCGTGACCAGTGACGGCACATCGAGGCTCGCCGTGAGAGGCGTCTTCCAGCCCGCATCCCGGGCGATCTCCACGACCGCCGCCGCATGCGGAGAGGGGATGGCTCCGGTGACCAGCTCCGCTTTCGTCACAATGTTCCTGCGCTCGAGAATGAGAAGGAGGCGGTCCACTGCATTCACGATGCGTTCGACGTCGTCCTTCCCTGCTTCCGTGACAATGTCATCGATTCCCTTGAGGATCGGCTCGATGTCGGATGCCTTCATGCCATACTCCCGCTCGAGGACGGGGAGCGCCTGCCTGAGAGAGAGCGCCTCGCGCCGGAGAGTACGAAGCGAACCCTGCAGGTCCGTCGTCGCATGCCGTTCCGCGGCTTCCTTGATCGTCTTCAGCGTCATGAACACCTGAATCGGCCTGTTTCCCGGACCGAGGTACGCTGCGTACTCTTTCCCGATGACCGGCTCGATGTCGATCCCCTGCTTCTGGAGTTTCCGGACTCCGTCCGTCACCTGCCGCGTGAGCTCCTTCGGAGAGAGGATCTTCGCCGTTTTCATCAGCTCCGAAATCGCCACCGGGATCTCGGGGGTCACGAGGAGAGAGACCTCCAGTTTCTGCTCCTCCACGACGATCGCACTGATGGGTGTGGTGACGAACTCCCTCAGGAGTGAAACATAGCGGTCGCGCTCGGTATATTTGCTCTCGGAAAACTTCTTCGAGAGTTGTCCGGCCTGTTCGCGTTCATCCGTCGTGAGGCGCCGGCCGGACCGGAGTTTCACCATGATCCCCTCGAGCATGAGATTCTCCTCCCGCGAGAAATACTGCTTGTAGTCCTCCGCAGCGGGCAGAGCCAGGAACTGCGTGGCCGATATCGCCTGCTGCACGACAGTGCTCTCCGCGCTGCTGCTCACCGCCTGCTTCTGGAGCCAGTAGCCTTTCGCTCCATCCCCCCCCGGCTTTTTCGCCTCCGGAGGTGGCGTAGGTACCAGTGTCTGCTCGGAAGACACGCTGCTCGACGAGGAACTTTCCGGCTTTTTTTCTCCTTCCAGCTTGCACAGAGATGAACATCCGTCACCGGAGACGCCATTGCCATCATCACATTCCTCGCCGAGACCATCTTGCACGCTACGGTCTCCGCAGAACTCCACCTGACAGAGGTAGTTGCAGCCGTCGCCATCCACCGTGTTTCCGTCACCCGCCCGGCCGTTGGCCGGTACGGACGGGTCGCACTGCTCGCCCGCGTCCAGAACGCCGTTGCCACAACGTTCGATCGTGCACAGAGAGGAACAGCCATCGCCGTTCACCAGATTCCCGTCATCGCACTGCTCGCTTAAGTCCCTGGCCATGTCGCCGCATACGCCTTCCGCACGTAGAGGTGCGCCGCGCGTCATGGAGAGCGCCGCGACTGCAAGCGCCAGTGCCGCTGCGAGGAAGCCGGCTGTGATTTTGGCATGTGTCTTCGCTATGGGTATTTGGGAGATATAATCGCATAATTATAACATATTTTTATTTCCCGAACATGTAGCCGGACATGACAATAAATTGGAAATATGGTCTTTAGACCAATACTGTAGAAAAAGGGAAAGAGAAGCAGAACTGATCCTTTTTCAGCCCTCTCCTGCGCGCGTCGCGCGTGCGGGAGAGGGTCAGGGTGAGGGTGCTTCAGTGGCTTCTACATGCTCAATACTCCGAATCCACCCTCACCTTGATCCTCTCCCTCCGCTGCGGCGAAGGGAGAGGAAATAAAAGACGTGCACTTCTCAATGTATCAGAAAAAGGTATCGATACTGATCTTCCGCATACGGCCATGCATTTTCGATATCCCTAATAGAAATCCGACCCGATGTCCATGATGTGTTCCTGCATTTTTCCATCGCCGATGCAGACAATGTCGATTCGTCCGGGGCCTTCGTACTCGTGCTTATTCACCCACCGCGCCACCGCCTGCCGGAGCGCGCGGCGCTTGCGCTGATCGACCGCCGTTCGAATGGGATACTCGAGCGAAGGGTGCGACCGCGCCTTTACTTCGACGAACACCATCATCTTCCGCTTCTTATCGTAGGCGATGATGTCTATTTCGAGGCGCTTAAACCGTACGTTGCGCTCGCAAATCCGATATCCATTTCGCTTCAAATAGGAAGCCGCGAGTTCCTCGCCCTGCTGGCCGGTAGCAGCCGAAGTCCCCATGAACCGCACTGTAGCATGAATAATTTATAGGAACACACTCGGAGGAACTTGTCCTCTTCAATAAATTGCAGAAAGGTGTACGAAAGTACACCATCTACCAGCGACCTCCTCCACTACTTTCTTCCCTACACCCTCCCATGCTCACACAACTCACTTCCTTCACAACTCTCGGGCTCAGCGCTTTGCCTGTCCAGGTGGAAATCGGCGTGACCCCGACCTCGGGCGAACCGAAATTTTTGATCGTCGGCCTCGGGGATACCGCGGTCCAGGAGAGCAAGCAGCGCGTCATCATGGCGCTCAAGTCCTCCGGCTATCGCACTCCGATGGGCCGCGTGACGAGCGTCAATCTCGCCCCCGCGCACATACGCAAGGCGGGCTCGAGGTTCGATCTCCCCATCGCGCTGGGCGTCCTCCTCAGCAACAACGCCATCGAAATCCCTGCAAGCACACTCGCGTCCACCGCGTTCCTCGGCGAACTCGCCTTCGACGGTTCGCTCCGGCATGTCATCGGCGTGCTCTCCTGCGCGCTCTCCTGCCGTGCCATGGGCATAAAGAGCCTCGTGGTTCCGGCAGTCAACGGAGCGGAGGCGGCGCTCGTCCCGGGGATACAGATCATCGCCGTCCCGCACCTTAAGGAAGTCATCGCCTGTCTGCGTGGAGAAATGGCGCCGCCGGATATCGCGCCGCCGGCCTGCGCGCCGGACATGAGTCCCCCTATCGATTTCGCGGATGTCCGCGGGCAGGCACAGGCCAAGCGCGCGCTCGAGATCGCCGCAGCGGGCGGGCATAACGTGCTCATGAGCGGCGCTCCCGGCTCCGGCAAGACACTGCTCGCGAACGCACTTAGGGGCATCCTCCCACCGCTCACGCGCGACGAGTCGCTGGAGGTCACCGGCATCTACTCGGTTGCCAATCTCCTCCCTCCCACCACCCCGCTCATCATGGAACGGCCGCTCCGGGCCGTGCACCACACCGCCAGCGGCGTCGCCATCGTCGGCGGAGGGCAGCACCCCATGCCGGGGGAGATCTCTCTAGCCCACCGCGGCGTCCTGTTCCTCGACGAACTCGCGGAGTTCCCGCCGCAGGTCCTCGAAGTGCTGCGCCAGCCCATGGAGGACCGCAGGATCACCATCAACCGCGCGCAGGGAACCGTCACGTTCCCCTCGGACTTCATCCTCGTCGGCGCGATGAATCCGCCGAAGTACGCCTCCGCGTCCGCCGAACGGATGAAGCGGCGGATCTCGGCGCCGCTCCTCGACCGCATCGACCTCACCATTGACGTGCAGCCCGTGGATATCGCCGATCTCCAGCGCAAACGTGATCCGAACGCCGAAACGAGCGCAGTGATCCGAAGACGGGTGCTCAAAGCCAGGGAACGCCAGATAAAGCGCTTTTCCGGCACTTCTTTCTCCACGAACAAGGAAATGGGCGTACGGGACATCGAGACCTTCTGCCCGATCAATACGGAGAGCGAACAGCTCCTGAGGAAAGCGGCGGAACGCCTGCAGCTCTCCGCGCGCGCCTACCACCGCGTCATCAAGGTGGCGCGGACGATCGCGGATCTCGCGGAAAGCGACGGCATCGAGCTTCCGCACATCGCGGAAGCGCTGCAGTACCGGCAGGGCGTCATGGGGTGACGGATTCCTTAGCCATTTATGCAAGAAACTGCTCAGACAATTCTTCGAAGCAGTGCATCGATGGCTGCACGAAATCTGCCCCCTAGTGTTGCTCGCCGCGCTCTCAAGAGCTCTCGCAACGGGCCTAGAACTTCCGCGCGATTCCATGGGGTGATTACAGCCTGCTCGAGAATCCTAATTAGTTGCTGTGTCACCGCTTCCATGGCGGCGATTATTTCGGAATCCTCCAAAATGTGCGCCTGCCTTGGCGCTGCTTCGCCAGTCAGATGGAACGTGTTCGGCCGTGATAGATCGTCGTCTCTGGTCTTCACTTCCATGAGTTCGAAGGCGGAGTCGTCGGTCTCGGCTGGTTTTTGAAAAACCAATCCGAAAGCCGCCTTCCCCATTTTATCTGAAAGATCGAATCGCAATTGGTCGATTCTGCTTACCGCCCCGCCTTCTATTAAGGATGGCTGTTCGAATGATTGCGATTGGTCGGTTCTGCTTACCGCAGGCTTTCTATCTTCTAACAAGGACTGGCGCGGCGTCTCAGTGCGTTTCACATACTGGATCTGCACGGCATGACCTGTCCCGTCTTCAGTAATGATCTGTTCGAAGATATCATTATCCTGCATTCGCTTACTGTTAGCTATGATTATCACCTGTTCCTGCCGACCAGCACCGGGGTTCGCATCAGGATCTTTGCTATGAAGTCCGAGAATTTCTCGGCCGAGCTTAACCAGCCGGCCAGTGTGCTGTTTGAGTTCTTGACCGACTTGGTTTTGACCAGATGGTGTTTCCATGGGAGTGAGGAGAGGAAAGGGGACATTTATAGGACATCGACATCTTGGCGTCAATCGTTTCTCATCTTCTTCCGTTCTGCATCACCTGAACGTGGCACACCGATCCGCTTTTCTGTACCATCGTGCACGATGCACTTCGCCGACGCTCTCGCGCGGAAGATCCGGGAAACCTCCCCCGTCTGCGTCGGGCTGGATCCGGCCCTCTCGAAACTGCCCGAAGGAATCTCGAAAGATCCAGCGGGGGTGTTGACCTTCGGAAAGGGGATCATCGACGCGGTGAAGGGGATTGCGGCGGCCGTGAAACCGCAGATGGCGTACTACGAGGTGCTCGGATGGGAAGGGATGAAAGTGTTTTTCGAGACCTGCGAATACGCAAAGAAGCAGGGGTTTATCGTCATCGCCGACGGGAAACGCAACGACATCGGTTCCACCTGCGAAGCCTACGCGGATGCATATCTGAGCGCCTTGTCGCCGATCGACGCGCTCACGGTCACGCCGTTCATGGGCTCGGACGGCATCAAGCCCTTCATCGAGCGGTGCATGAAGAATGCGAAGGGAATCTACATTCAGGTGAAGAACAGCAACCCGAGTTCTGGGGAGTTGCAGGACCTTCCGGTCGGCGATGAGGTCGTCCACGAGCACCTGGCACAGCTCGTGGAGAGCTGGGCGACGCTCTCTCTCGGGCAGGAGACCGGCCTCTCCTGTATCGGGGCAGTCGTCGGCGCCACGTACCCCGAGGAACTCAAGTACCTGAGGACCCTCATGCCCCACGTTCCCTTCCTCCTCCCCGGGTTCGGCGCACAGGGGGCGACTGCCAAGGACTGTCTCCCAGGCTTTCTCAAGAACGGCACCGGCGCGATCGTCGCCGCCTCACGGAGTGTCATCTTCGCTTCGAAGGGAAAAGATTGGCAGCAAGCAGCAGAGAAAGCTGCAAAAGAGATGTCCAGAGACCTTTTGGAAGTACTTGCAAAGTAAATCTAATTATTGTATAATATAACAAGTATTCCCCAATACCCATATGCAGCTTGACCCCAAAACCCGGGAAAAGCTTACAGTTCTCGCGACACTGTGGACCGCCTTCGCCAGCGGCTTCCTCATCGTGATCGTCGCGAACTTCTAATACGGCTTCGCGATGAAAACGCTACGAATGTTTTTTTGAAGTTTATTCCAATGGCGGCGAAGCGATCCGACTTCGTCCCCCTCGGCGGACTTCGCCGGACAGGTATCGCTACGCCGCCATGAAGAAAAATTCAGATGAACAATCGTATCATGTATATCGCGAAGACGCATAAGGCGAAAGAAGGAACGTTTTTCTGCGTCTAAAGCGCGCGGTCGGTCCCCCGGCTGTGCGCTTTGCGAAACGAATGGGGGCTATCGCAGAAGGGTCCCCCACACCAGCGGGGTATGCCCCTCCACCCAACGAAACTCGCCCGACTGGTCGGTCCATTGGACACTCCCGAGCGAAGAGGGGGATCCGGGATCAATGAGCGAGGTTTGAAGCATATGGCTCACGGAATCCCGTGGAACCGCGATATCGGCACGGAGTTCGAGGATGGCGACTCCAGCCTTCATGACTCCTATCACATCGCTCAGATTCGAGCAGGTGAGCGTGCTGTCTTGTCCTGAAGTACAGGGAACCTCCAGAGAGGATCCTTGCCGACCGATCCGCCAATTCTGTACGGAGAAGTCTCCGCTCCGCTGCAGTGTGAAGATCAGTTGCGTGAGGCTCAGGGTCTTCTCTGGAATCACATCAGCAGTGAATCCGAACGCGCTCACGACGACGCCCGTCCCTGACGCAAGCACTTCGTTCTCCGGCGAGATGCGCTCGATGCGCGCGAGGCGCCCGAAAGCCACCTGGTGTTTGGGGAACGGCGGAGGTGTCACGACACTCTTCGTTTCATTCGACTGGTCGCCAATGAAGGTGATGATGAACGACCGTACCTCGAGAAGCTCGTCCGAGAACCCGTTGTCGTCGATTCCCCGGACGAGCGCGCGGAGGACGAGCGGCACGTCGGTATCGGCGGGAATCTGCACTTGCTCATTCGCGTTGATCTGCGCCTCATAGATCTGCTTGTAGTCCGACGTGTCGTTGGTGGTGCGCTGCTTGAGGACAGCGACCACGCTCCCCGTGAGTGTCGTAAGCTCGAACCTCTTCACAGACCGCGCCTCGGCGAAGAACTTCACCTGCACCGCGGCAATGTGCGCCGTTTCGCCGACACTCCGGATAGTCGCCGAAGCGAGTGCGTCCGATGCCCGGCCGACGACGAGGAAATGGCTGACGGGAGGAAGGGTGAAAAAGGACCCGTCTTCGCCCGAAGGCTTCGCCGAGGCGAGAGAGGCCGACGAAGCCGAGGTACTGCTGGAACTTTGGCTCGAAGAAGAGGGATAAATGCCGCTCTCCGCCAGGCGGAACCGATCGAGCTCACCCTTCGACTCCGCGAGGAAAGCGCCGACGAGCCTGGCGGCGAGCCCTCGGGTGAGCGGCGAATCGAGGCGGATGGTCACGGGAATATCAGTCTCATGGTCAGCCGCCGCCAGATAGTAGGGTTCCGCCCAATCGGCTGAGTTCTCCATGGGGATCTTGTACCCATAGAGGAGCGTGAGCATCTTGAGGGCTTCCCCGTAGCTGACGGTATCTTCCGGCTGGAAGCGTTCCGGCGTGCGTCCCTTCACAATGCTCTGATCTTTCGCGGCGCAGATGTAAGGGCTGAACCAGTCTCCCTCACGCACGTCCAAAAAGCATGTTTTCGGCGTGAAAGCTGTCCCATTCTTCCCGGCACTCATCATGGCGATCTTCAGAAACTCCGCGCGGTTGATCCTCCGTGAAGGGCCGAAGTATTTCCCAGAGTACCCCTGCACGATGCCCTCGCGGGCGAGGAGAGATATCCCCGCCGCCTCGCGCGAGGTTTCGCGGACGTCAACGAATCGTTTCACGGGCGTGAAGTCGAGCGCAAAAGCAAGTGCTGGAACGAGTGCGAGGAGCGGAACAAGCGGGGAGAGGCGGCGCATGACACCAGTATGCAGTATTCAGTAGACGGTATACAGGGAAGAACATCCTCCTGAATACTGAATACTGACCTCTCCATACCCTCCAGAAATCTCCGCACCCCCACTCATTGCTCTGAGCCGGATTTTCTGGTACCTGCGATCGACAAGTTTCAGCAATGATCCCCAAACGCGGGTAGATACCCGCTCTCGTTTATGGAAGTGACTTCATGGCTCAGCTGAAGCGGGTGGCAACGTCAGTGAGCGGTTACAGACCACTACATTGTAAAGAAGTGGTTTTTCTGGTAAAATATGTGTGTGAATAACACACAAACCCAAAATACTTCAGGAGCGGACGACACCGTGCTCACTACCCCCACGATGCCCACTGCTGCCGAACTGTTCGACGGCATCATGTCGGGCATCGACGAACGCTTCACGCTCGAGAGACAGAAGCAGACCGGAGAACAGCTGAAGCAGGCCTCGCCCGAGGAAAAGAAGCGGATCATCGGAGATTTCCAGCGGGCGATGGCCGAGTACAACGAACAGACCGGAGAATACTTCACCTTGATTCAAAAAGAGATCAGCGCCTACCGCACGTTCGTGGAAAGCGCGGCACATGATCATGAAGAGGAGCAAGCGGAAGCAAATCTCGACAGAGGAATTACGGCATAACGCTTTCAACATGCAAAAACTCACACCATTTTCGCCTTCCTCCCGAGAACAGCGCCTGCTCTCGGAGCAGATGGGCATAGGTTTTCAGGAAGGCCCGAAAGGGCCGCAGCAGCCGGAAGGACCGAAAACGCCGCAGGAAATGATCACTGCTACAGATGATGCTAATCAAATGCAATTCATGCGCGGAGTTCTGAGTATGCGCAATACACCACAGCTCCATTCACCCGACCAGGTGACCGCAGCTCCGCAGTACGCGAATAATCCGGGGCAGTATCTCTCCGACCTCACGCAGCCGGTCTTGAATGCGCATGACGCGAAGATGCAGGAACTCTGGTCAAAACGGGGCGAGATCGATCGCGCAGGCTCCTTCGTCGAGGATGTCGCATCCATGACCGCAAGGGAAAAACCGAAACTCGTAGGCGAGCGCACGGCGAAATGGGAACTCAGTAAGATCGAGAGGACGATCAACGTGAGACGACTGCGCGGAAACCCCGTCACCCGAGATAAATGGTACGAATGGCAACATGCCGCCAAGGATCTGCAGGCATTTGGCCAGCGGCGCGACAGGATGCGCACCGGGCAACTGAACAGGAACATGTTCATGGACGTGATGCGTTCCGGTTCGGCCGACGACCGCATCCTCAATGAAGCCGCTCTTCGGCAGGAAACGCGCTACCCGACGGAAGAGCCATTGGTACTCACACCGGTTGATATACCGGTAGAGGGGCCGTCGCAGTCCATGCCTCGCGGTCCGCAGTTCGCACCGCCGGAGCGCACGGCCAAGGGCTTCATTCTGCGTGAACAGGGTGAAGAGGCGAAGGGAATACCCATGGGACCGGAGGCGCAGCCGATGCCGGCACTCAGTCCGGAGATGGCACAGCTCTTCGCCAATCTCCCGCCGGATGTCCAGCGACCGATGGCGCGGCTCATCGATGGATTGAGTCCGGCGGAGAAACAGGCTCTGGAAGAAGCCGGAGGCAAGTTGGTGGAAATCCTGAAAGACCCGAAATGCAAAGATATTTTCCACGCTCTGCCAATCAGTCTAACAGGAGAACTCTCGACGGCAGAGGAGTTGAACCAGGTGTTCCAGAATGAAAAAGCGGCAATGGCAAAGCACAATATTTCTCCCGAAGCCGTCAAAAAAGTTTCCGAATTCCTCGGCAGTCTTTCACCGGAACAGAGGAACGTTCTCAATCGTGTCTTCAGGTGCGCGACAGACGTCTCACAGGAACGCCAACGGAAAACAGAGGGCTACTCACTCGACCTCGAGAAGAATCCCGCGAAGAAGGCGAAGATCCTGAAGTACGCGGAACGCTTCACGAAAGCGGAGACGGAGGAGGACAAGCTCATCGCGGAGGGATCACTTCGCATGGAGGGAGTAGATGTGGACGGAAGCAACTTCGCGAACGGGAAGGTCGAGATGCTCCCCGCCAACGGGCGTTTCATCGGACTCATCGTCGGCTTCATCCAGATGACGATGGGAATACTTAAGAAGCTCGGCGGGAAGAAGACGCCGACCCAGAGCGCCGGAGAAACAAGTATCCAAGGATGGAGAAGTATCGCAGAATCCAAAGAACTAGTGAAAAAACTCGACGTGGACATCGGGCGACTGGAGGAATTACTCAAGAAGCCTGATATCACCGATAAGGAACGGCTTACGTACACTGAGAGTCTCCGCAAGCTGAAAGAGTCCAGAACAAGGCTGCAGAGCGGAATTGAGGATCACGAAACAAGTCTGAAACGATTCGATAAAGATTTCGGACTGGAGGAGCACAAAGCAGGATCCGTGGTTACACAGCAGGCTGCCGGAGAATCCGCAGACGCGAAGAAAGGCGGTGCGCCGGGAACGCTGCCTGCGGAAGGAACGGAGAAGCCAGTCGAGCCACTTGATCCGAAGCAGGTAGGGCAACAGCTGGATACCATGCTCCTAAAGATCTTCGGCGATGCTCCGGGGCTGAGTAGCTGCCTGTACGTCGATGGAACACAGGATGGGAAGGTCACGATGACCCTCGATGAAGGCCCTCTCAACCGCCGTGTCAATCAGAAGCAGAAATCCGCCGAGGTGATGAAGAAAGTGCTTCAGGAAAAGAAAGACCTCCTTCCGATGTTGAATGAGAGGAGCGGACGGAGAGCGACCGAGCCGATGGACCGTGCACGGCTGAAGGCGGTCCTTGGTGAGCTCGAAGCTGCACTGCGGACGGAGAAGGAGAAGAGGATGGGGCAGTAAAAATCGTTTCTCTGCGGTAACAACGTACGATATTTTCTGGACGGTATCCGTCGCCTACAGGAAAATCCTTTCAATGATATTATTCAGGTTAGGAAATCTTGGCATTTCTGCCGGGGTGGCGGAATGGCAGACGCGCTGGCCTTAGGAGCCAGTGGAGGTTTACCTCCTTGAGAGTTCAAATCTCTCCCCCGGCACCAGCAGAAGTGGATCCGAGATTGTAAGAAGGTTCAGTTTTTAAACTAGGGAAGCTCTGATTAATGCCATTACTTGCGATAAACAACATAACAGCAGCGGCTTTCCAAGCCGCGGTGTTTGCGTGATGGACAACGCGGCAATTCTTCATTCGCCGCGGCCGGGACGGCGGCTGCTGATGTGGAATATTGCCGATTAATCAGTGGTTCCCTAGCCCTTTTTGCCGTGTAGTTTCGCGTCGTAGCTGTACGCAAGCTCCTCGAGCGTCCGTGCAAGTTTCCGGTCCGCCTCGAGCACTTTCTGCTTGTATTCCATCTCGCTCTTCGTCCGGCGGTCACTCAGTTCTTCGGCCACCTTCGAGCTTTTCATGCGTCCCTCGTTCTCTATTTCCTGTTTCCGTTCTTTGAATTCGGTTTCCGCGCGCTTGCGCTTCACGCTTGATGTCGCCGCGATGTCCATGCGCTGTTTCTCGATCTCGTACACGTTCCTGCCTCTGAGCGCTGCCTGCTGCGAACGGGCCTCCGAGTCGATCGCTGCGAGCTTCATTCGGCGCCAGCTCTCGAGCTGGTACATCTTCTGATGTGTTTCCGCTTCTACAACGGCGTTCTTCGCTCGTATTTCGCGCTCCAGCTCCTGCTCCAGCGAATGCCGCTTGAACTCAGCTTGTCCCACGACCTGCTGTCGGTCGAAACGTGCTTTTTTGCAGGCGCCTTCGTACTCCAGTTTCAGCTTGTACTTGCGGTTTTCGATGGCCTGCTTGAGCGTGGCCACCTCGCGAATCTCCTGCATATAGCCTTCTTTCTTCTTCTTCTCCTCCGCGTGCTTCTCCGCCTTCTCTTTCTCCAGTTGTTGTTCTTTCTCGCGGCGCTTCTTCTCTTCCTCCGCCTGTTTCTGACGTTCCTTGATCCCACGCCGGTACTCCTTCTTCTTCCCACGCAATTCTTCTCTGTGTTCCTCACCGTAGCGCACAATTTCCTGTCCCTTTCGCGCCTCCTCCTCTTTGCGGGTTTTTATTCGCGTGCGGATGGCCGCTTCATGCTCCATGCGCTTGCGTCCCATTTCTGCGGCACGTTGGATGTCCTCCTCACGGCTCAAGCCGGTTTTCGGTGCCGGAGGCGCGTTTTCCGATGGCGGGTTTGGCTCATCCATATCAGGATATTCTATCACGAAATTGGTACGCTATGCGGCTGCTTCAACTTCCAAGTGGGGCAGAAATGTGATAGAATGAGAGGATTTTATGACACTCATCCAAAAAGCACTGTCATTCCTTCTTAGCGCAAAAAGAGAGACTCATGTGCGCTTGGAAGAACAGTATGCAGATTTCAAGCGGTTCGCGCAGAAGTGCAACCAAATCGGTGAGCAAAAAGAAAGGCAACAAACACTGGAAAACATAGAACAACAACTTGATGAATATGCCTGAAACTGTTGAACGCCCATCGCAGGCTTCTCAAGATCATGAGAACGTATTCGACAAGATCGAAGCAATTGCCCACATACTTGAAGGCAAGAAAGAATTGACTGCAGAAGAAACGGAACAAGTCACAAAGATGCTTAACGAGGTAAGCGACGAGACAAAAAGGCTTGATGGGAAAGTGCGCTCGTTCTTTCAAGACGAAGTGCTCGCACGTATAAGAATTCTACTGCCTGAACACCCTTTTTTTAAGGAGCTCGATGCAAACTCAGGCGAATTTGTTGATTCAGTGGACTTGCTCATTGGTGGCCAGGCAGCCTTTGCAAGGATTATGGATGGCATCCGCTCTGCTCAACAGTCAATCTTCATCAACATTTTCATCTGGCGTGATGATCAGATTGGCAATCGCATAGCGGCGGAGGTACTGGCTGCGGCAGACCGAGGGGTGAAGGTGACGATTGAGAAAGACCGATTGGGTGCTATCTTTGAACATGCTGAACAGGGAAAACAGAGTTTCTTTCACAAAGAGTTGCTGCCTGAAGAAATCCAGAAAGCACGTTTTGTGGATGCTGCCTACAACCGAGCCGGAGAGGCAGTTGATGCTGAGCAAAAAATAAATCCGCTTGTTCAGAAACTATTGGAGCACCCCAACATCACTATCCGACACAATGCTGTGCGCAATGATCACTCCAAATACTATATCTTCGACAATACCCGACTCATCACTGGCGGCATGAATATAGGCGATGAATATCAGAAGGAGTGGCACGACTACATGGTGGAAGCGAACAGCCCGCTTCTCGTGCGTAAATTCAGGGAACGATTATCGGGGCAGGATGATTTCGATAAAGGCTCATCTATCGAATTCTCTCTCAATCTGCCAAGCACGTTGGTGGAAAAGAAGGAAATAAAGCCGATGGTTCAACAGTTGCTCAGCAATGCTCATAAAGAAATCATTATCGAAATGGCGTATTTCGGAGACTCAGACATCACTAATGCGATCATCGAAGCTGCAAATCGCGGTGTGGATGTCACCATCATTGTTCCAAGACAGGCAAACATACAAGATGCGCTTAATAGAAGAATCATTCGTGAAATTCTGCAGAAAACAGATAACAGGGCGAAGGTTTATCTCTTCCCAAGGATGCTCCATGCAAAGCTCATTCATGTGGATGAACAATTGACATTCGTCGGGTCTGCAAACCTGAATGAGGAAGCCACCGAAAGACTCGCTGAGACAAACGTGCTTATTAACGACGCGAATGCTCCATTGACACAGGAGGTACGAAAGCAACTTCTCGATGATATGGCAATGAGCACACACGCACGATCTTCGAATGAGATCGAATGGGGCATTCTTGATGGCGTCACAGCATATGGCGAGCAATACGCTGGCAAGTTCACAAGCAATTCTTTGAGATCAATAGGTAAGCCAGAGTCTAGTGCTTCTCGGGCGGATTCTCTTCAGGCAAGAGCAAAACCTATGGAACAGGAAAAGCAGGATTCAAGCGATCTACTTGCCGGAAAGCAGGCAATTAATCTGGCAGAAACGAAGTACGAAGTTGCAGTGAATCCCCCGGCGACAATTGTTGTGAATGGCAGGAGATGGCGTTTAGAGGGCATGAGTGGTAATGCCAAGGGTGCAACACTCAACATTCTCAAGGCAGTGTGGGATCGAGGAAATCTTGAATTGGTTATCAAGGGAACAAAACGCATCGGTATTGGATATTTTTCCAAAGATTTTAGTCAGGAAAAGCAAGCATCGCTCAATGGGACTCAGGCGAAAAAATTGCTTGAGCATCTCGCGACTTCCAATGAACCATTTTTGATACCCGACAAAGATAAGAAACCCACTGGTGTGCATATAGTTCCTATGTCACTCGTGTCCGGTTAAGTCTCCAGTCCCAGAGCCATTTGTTGAGGGTCAGCATCTATGTAAGTGCCCCGATGCACAAAAGATACTACTTCCGATCTTCCAGGAATTTCAGCCGCAATTCCTTGAGCTGCTCGGGCGGAATCGGCGATGGCGCACCGAGCAGGAGATCCTTGGCCTTCTGATCCTTCGGGAACGGCGTGACCTCGCGGATGTTCGGCTCGCCCGCGAGGATCATGACCACACGATCTATCCCGTAGGCGAAACCGCCATGCGGCGGCGCACCATACTCGAACGCCCGAAGCATGTGACCGAAACGCCGGTCAGCATCTTCCCGGGAAATTCCGAGCATGTCGAACACCTCCGACTGAAGCTTGGAATCGTGAATCCTGATAGATCCGGACCCGAGCTCGTAGCCGTCCAGCACCAGATCGTAACAGACGGAATGCACCGAAAGAGGATCGCTGTGCCGCTTGCCCCATTCATCCAGGTTCGGCGATGTGAACGGGTGATGGCTAAAGGTGAGCGCGCCATCATCCGCCTCCTCGAACATCGGGAAATTCGTGACCCAGAAAAGCGAATGTACGGACGTGTCGATGAGATTGAATCGCTTCGCGGCCTCGGCGCGGACGCGGCCGAGACTTGCACAGGCAATCTTGAATTTGTCGGCTCCGAAGAACAGCGCATCACCCTTCTTCGCTCCGGTCGTGGCAGTCAACTTCTCGAGGAAGCCCGGAGCGAAGAACTTGAGAAGCGGCGATTGCGGTCCGTCATCCTTGAACAGGATGTACGCCAAACCTTTGGCCTTCAGCTCGCGGACAATGGAAGTCCAAGCGTCAATCTCGCTTCGCGCCAGCACGGCTCCACCGGGAATACGAAGCGCCCTGACCGTTCCCTTTGCCGCCAATGCGTCCTCGAAAACCTTGAAGCCGCAACCGCGGCAGAGATCCGAGACATCGGTGATAGGAAGGTCGAACCGGAGATCGGGTTTGTCGGATCCGTACTTGTCCATGACTTCCTGCCAGCTCAAATGCCCGACCTTGCCCCCTTTCAATTTCTTCGGGCTGCACTCCTTCAGGATCGCGAGAAGCGACCCTTCGATGATCTGCCGGACATCCTCCTGAGTCGCGAAGCTCATCTCGAAATCGAGCTGCAGAAACTCCGGCTGGCGGTCGCCACGCAAATCCTCATCCCGGAAACAACGGGCGATCTGGAAGTAGCGATCGAGACCACCGACCATCGTGAGCTGCTTGAGTTGCTGCGGACTCTGGGGGAGCACGAAGAAATTGCCGGGATACATCCGGGACGGTACCACGTATTCGCGGGCGCCTTCCGGCGTGCCTTTGATCAAACAGGGGGTGTCGATCTCCAGACAGCCCTGCTCGACGAAATACTTGCGGATGATCTGAAAAACCCTGGACCTCAGAGTGATATTCCGCTGCATCTGAGCCCTCCGCATGTCCAGGTAACGATACTGGAGGCGCAATTCCTCATTGACCGGCTTATCGGAGTCGATCTCGAACGGCGGCGTTTTGGCTTTGTTCAATACTGTCATTGCTACGGCCTCGACTTCGATCTCGCCGGTCGCCATCTTCGGATTGATGGTTTCGCGGCTTCGCTTGCTCACCTTCCCGCTGATGCAGAGCACCCATTCCGGCCGGACGGTTTCGGCCAACGTAAAAAGTTCCCTGTTCTCTTCGGGATGGAATACGATCTGCGTCAGGCCGTAGCGATCGCGCAGATCGATGAAAATCAAGCCACCATGGTCGCGCCGGGTATTGACCCAGCCGCAGAGCACCACTTCTTTCCCCGCGTGCTTTGCCGTGAGTTCACCGCAGGTGTGGGAGCGAAGCATGGGGACAGAGTAGCGGAACAAGCAGATGGTAGTTAGTAGCTGGTAGCTAGGGAATTTCCCCCCAATTACTAACTACCAGCTACTTAAACAGTCTTCCTAATTCCTCTTTAAATTCCTCAACATCTTTAAATTCCCGATGAACCGAAGCGAAGCGGATGTAGGCGACTTTATCGAGCTTTGCCAGGGCCATCATCACGTCCCGGCCGATGGTCAAACTTTCAACCTCACTCTTGTTGCGCCCCCACTTCTCCTCCAAATCCGAAAGAATCCGATCGATGTCTTTCTGTGTCACCGGACGCTTGGTGCACGAGAGCCAGATGCCGCGCTCGAGCTTGCTGCGACTATAGGGCTCGCGCGTGCCGTCGCGCTTGACCACGATCAACGACGAGAGCTCCTGCCTCTCGAACGTCGTGAAACGGTGGTCACACTTGCCGCATTCACGGCGACGGCGGATCGCCCGACCCTCCTCGGTGAGGCGGGAATCAATCACGGCCGTATCTTCATGCTTGCAGCGGGGACAACGCATGGAGGAAGTATAGCTCTGAGACACGCGGGTAGACACCCGCTCCCTTGGATGAAAGAAAACCAAGAAAAACGGGAGCAGGTATCTACCTGCGGATGCAAGAAGCATTCCCTTTTCATTTCATTGCCTCAAAATCTTCCCTTTGTTCGTTAAATCAATGACTTTCGATGGCGGCACATTCGGAATTTTCCCGGAATCCAATATAAGATCCGGTTTTAATTTTTGCTTTGAAAACTGCTCAACGATTTCTTCGGCACTGTAAGCGTTTGCCATTCCATGAAGGTTTGCCGAAGTCGTGCTTAAGGGTTTTCCGAAGGCTGCTACCAGATTTTGGGCGAGCGGGTGGGAGGAAATGCGGACGCCGAGGGACTTGGGACTTGGGACTTGGGACTTGGGACTTGGGACTATCCAAAGAACGGGCGATTTTTCCCGCTGCGGGAGAATCAATGTGAGCGGGCCGGGGAGATATTTGCGCGCCAGTTTTTCCGCTTCGTCATTCCACTCGACGAACTTCTTCGCTTCATCAAGCGATGAAAATAACGCGCTGACTGGCGAGTCAAGAGGCCGCTTCTTTAAAGCGAAAAGATGTTTGACGGCTTCCGGATTCGTTAAATCGCAGGCGAAGCCGTAACAGGTCTCGGTGGCATGAGCGACGATGCCACCTGATGCAAGTATTTGGAGCGCCTGAGCCAGCATCTGTTCTGAAACAATCATAAGTCTTAAGACATAAGCTTAAAGCTTTTTTATCCAACGTACTTCTTTACCGCTTCTTCGATCCTCTTCTCGAGAATGAGCGACATCGCGATCGTGAGAGGAACGGGGACGAGCTGGTCGCCGATCTTGAGCTGCACTTTCTCTCTGCCGGGGAACGTTTCGAAAATCGTCTTGATCTCGAGAAGGAGGTGTCTCGGGGCTCTCGCAGGAAGAACGACCGTATGAATGGAAAGGCCTCCGCTCGTTTGCACGACGCTGATCGGGGAGGAGGAGTCGGTTTCCTCCTCGCCCTCTCCCTTCCCTTCTTGATTCTTCTCTTGCATGTCCTGATGGAATCCCAACGCCTCGAGAGGTGCTTCTCTGCGCATTCCCTGGATGATCCATTGCGCGAGCGGCCCGTCGTAGATGCCGCTGCTTCTTTCCGGCGCGCCCGCCTTCCGCTGAATGCGCTTGGTCATGACCTCGCCCTCCTCGCTCACCAGTTCGCCGCTCTCCTCGAACTCCTGTTTGCGTACGGATCTTCCGCGCCAATGTCGCGTCTCGTCCTCGGAGAACATCCCCTCCGCTTTGGCGTGGGCAACCATGGTCTCGAGGGAAACGCGCTTCAGCGCATCCACGCGAAGTTGCGGCTGCCCCATCCGCATATCCATGACTCCCGCCATCACCAGAACCGAATCGGGCTTTTCGAGAAGGTCTTTGTGCTGCGCGTACATGCGCGGGAAGAGCGTCGCTTCCATCCTGCCCGTCGGATCCTCGATGGTGAGAATCGCCATGGTCTCGCCCTTCTTCGTATGCAGCATCTTCACCTGCTCGAGAATCCCCGCAATCGTAATCTTGTGCCCGGCGTCGTCCGCCGAAAGGCCATCGATCAGACGGGCTTTCTTGCTCATGTACTTCCGGAGTCCGGCAAGCGGGTGGCTGGAGACGTAGAGTCCGAGCGTCTCCTTCTCCCACAGGAGCTTCTGCGCCGCAGTCGCGCTTTCGCCGGTATCGAACGCAATGGCTGCCGCTGCCACCCCCTGACCGAGGGCGGCAAACATATCTGTCTGCGAGGTGCCGACGTCGCCGACAGATTTGCTATGCTCCGCGATCATAGCGTACTGGTTCACGAATTTTCCGCGTTCTCCCAGCGAGTCTAAGGCACCGGATTTCGCGAGCGATTCGAGGAGTTTCTTGTTGAGAATCTTGCTGGAGATGCGTGCCGCGAAGTCCTCGATGGTGGCAAATGGGCGACGTTCTTTGCCGTCCGCACCGTCGCGAATCGCGATGATCTGCCGGATGGAACTCTCCCCGACCCCTTTGATGCCGAGCAGGCCGAAGCGGATCTTCCCGTCGGGAAGGGCAGTGAAGTGCGCGAGCGACTCGCCGATGTCCGGCGGGAGCACATCGATCCCCATGGCGCGCGCCTCCTCGATCTCGATGGAAATGCGGTCGGTATCGCCCTCTTCGGAACTCAGGAGCGCCGCCATGAACTCGGTCGGGTAGTGCGCCTTCAGGTACGCCGTCTCGTAGGCGATGCGCGCGTAGCAGGCGCCGTGTGATTTGTTAAAACCATAATTTGCGAACGGCATGACAACATCTTCGAAAATCCTTTCAGCAAGCGTCTTTTGGTATTTGTGCGCCACCATTCCGCGGATAAATTTTTCCCGGAGTGCATCCAGCTCTTTTTTAATTTTTTTGCCGATTGCCTGGCGCAGCAGATCGGCTTCACCGAGCGTGAAACCCGCCAACAATCTGGCCATTTCGAAAACCTGTTCCTGATAGATGACTACTCCGAAGGTCGGCTTGAGAATCGGTTCAAGATCCTTGTGCAGGTACGTGACTTCCTTCTCGCCTTGTTTGCATTGGATGTAGTCCGGGATTTTTTCCATCGGCCCGGGGCGATAGAGGGACACCATGGCGGTGATGTCATCAATCGTCGTCGGTTTAAGTTGCTTTAAGTACCTGCGCATCCCCGCCGACTCCAGCTGGAAGACGCCCGTCGTCTCACCGCGGGAGAGGAGATCGAAGGTACTCTTGTCGCCCGTCGGGATCTGACTGATGTCAATCCTCTCCCCATGGAGACGCTCGATGATGAGGAGTGCCGTCTCGATGATCGTGAGGTTCTTGAGGCCCAGGAAGTCTATCTTCAGAAGTCCGAGTGCTGCGAGAGGTTTGGCACCGTACTGGGTGATGATGATCTCCTCGTCCTTGGGCGCGCGCTGGAGCGCGGTGTACTTCATGGCCGGCTCAGGGGTAATGACGACCCCGCAGGCGTGAACTGAAACATGGCGGGCCTTGCCTTCGAGCTTGAGCGCGACTTCCACGATCTTGCGGTAGGTCTCATTCGTCTGCAACTCCTGTTTCAATTCGTCGGTCTCGAGGGCGTCTAAGAGCTGGGTCCCGGGGCGGTCCGGGATAAGCTTGGCCAGCGCGTTCATCTCCGCGAAGGACACTCCGTGCGCGCGGCCAACGTCCTTCACCGCCGCCCGGGCCGCGAGCGTTCCGAAGGTACAGATCTGGATCACCCGGTCAGAGCCGTACTTCTGCCGGACGTAGTCCAGAACTTCGTCACGCCGCGTGTCCGCGAAGTCGATATCGATGTCCGGCATGGAGATGCGCTCGGGGTTGAGAAACCGCTCGAAGAGGAGACCCTGTTCGAGTGGATCGAGCGTGGTGATGCCGAGAACGTAACTCACGATGGATCCCGCGGCGGACCCGCGGCCGGGCCCCACGGTGATCCCGCGGCGCTTGGCCTCGGAAACGAAATCCGCAACGATGAGGAAGTAGCCGGCGAAGCCCATCTTGTTGATGACTTCCAACTCGTAATTCAGGCGCTCACGAATTTGTTGCGCGTTGAACGTTGCGCGTTGAACGTTATCCAACTCGGAACGCGTAACCCGCAACGCGGAACGACCTTTGTCCGATGGAACGCTTTCCCCAAAGACATTCGCATATTTCTTCATCAGCCCTTCCTCACATTTTTCCTTCAGAAGCGATTCCTCGGTCTGACCCTTTTCCACTGGAAATTTTGGAATCCGATACTTGCCGAACGACAGAGTCACGTTACATCGATCCGCAATGATCCGCGTGTTCTCGAGTGCCTGTGGAACATGTCCGAACGCGCGCTCCATTTCCTCGAAGGGGCGCATCGAGAAGTCGCTGTCGCGCATGGTGAAGCGGCCGGTGTCCTGGACGGTGTCGTTCTTCTGAATGCAGAGGAGTACGTCGTGGGCCTCCGCGTCTTCCCGGCGACAGTAGTGGCTGTTCGCTGTGGCGACCAGAGGAACATCCAGTTCCTTCCCCAGACGGATGAGCTGCTGATTCACCTCCGACTGCCCGGGGACCGCCGGCAGGTCCATGAGTTCGAAGTAGAGATTCCCGGGACCGAAGAACGAGCGGTACTGCTCCACGAGCATCTTCACCCTCTCGGCATCCTCCGCGAGGGCCGCCTGCGCTATAGCGCCGCTGATCGGACCGGAGAGCGCGATGAGACCGCGTCCAAACTGTTTCAGGAGCTCCGCATCAACGCGCGGCTTGTAATACATGCCTTCCAGCGCCGCGTGGGTAGCCAGTTCCAGAAGGTTTAAGTAACCCTCATCGGTTTCGGCGAGCAACACCAGCGGATAGCGCCGCGTATCCTGCGAGCTTTCCTTGTCGAAACGTGTGCGCGCGGCCACGTACGTTTCGAGGCCCAGAACCGGCTTGAGTCCCTGATCTTTGCACGCCTTGTAGAACTCGATGAGGCCGTAGGTATACCCCTTGTCCGCGAGCCCCACCGCCGTTTGTTTCAGTTCCTTCGCGCGCAGGACGATCTCCTCGGGCAGCGGGAGCGCCTCGAGGAGAGAGTACGTACTGTGGCAATGGAGATGGACGAAGTCTGAGGATTTCATCAGGAGGAGTGTAACCTTTATTGTTGCATGGTTACATGGCTGCATGGTTTGCATGCAAAACGCCAAGTTTTTCGCTTGCGAGCCATGCAATTTCACCAGAGACTCACTGCTCTCAGGAACCTGAGCTCGAACTCGAGCTGCTGCTCTCCTCCAAACATCCCGGGATGAGTGTCGGTTGCATGGAATCGTACCGGCCCTGCTCCGAGCTCAAATCCTGCGAGCAATACTTGTCCCAGAAGCCACGATCACTCGCCTGAACCGATGGATCGCAGTAGCACTTCTTGTAGGCGTCCTCCTCTGCGTACTTCCCGGAAACGTACGGATGACAGTACGGATTGAATGTGCGCTGCATGACGCGATCGAGGGTCTGCTGGCAGGGGCCGTCCACGCAGGAACGGAGCAGGAAGTATGTGAGGTCGGGCGTGTATTTCTCGGGCAGGAACCCCGCCTCCGTCACGATCTCCGAGAGTGCGTCCACGGCCTCGGTGAGGGGCATCAGTGCCTCCCTGCTCCGGCCAATGGCATCCCGGTCTTCCGCTTCCAGATTCCCCATCTCACGCTCGATATTCGATGAAACCGTCCTCAGCTCACTCGGCACGACTCTCTGCAGAAACGTAAAGAAAAATTGTGACACGAAGGAAAGAGATGTAAGTTCCTGTGGAAGCGGACGCGCCCGTCCGATGTCGGCTTTCTTGAACAGGAACGACCGATCGAGAATCAGGGAGTTCGGGATGGCGAGGAAGAAATCGTACGTGCTCCTGAGGAGCAGCCCCACCGGCAGGGTTGCCTCGGGCAGAGGAGCGTAGGTGACGCTGTTTGTACCAGGATCGACTTTCGCATTCTCCTGGTCGAAGTAGTCCGGAAAGCCTGCGAAAATCTCCTCGAGGAGAATCGCTGAGTTGTCCTGTCCGTTTGAGCCGCCACCCGGCATTGGAAGCGCCGGACGGAGACACCCGCTGAGTTTCTCGTGCGGAGGGACGGAGGAAGCCGGATCGTAGGTCTCGCCTTCATCCCCGGGAAGGCGCGGAAGTGTCGCGATCATGAGGTTATAGAACATCTCCGCGAAGGAGCGCGCCGTGTCCTGGAAGGTCTGGAGTGCCAGTGCTTCCTGCTGCAGGTCCCCGCCAATCGTCGCGAGTACGTCGCGGTCGCAGCCGTAACTGCGTATATCGGCTGCCTGCCCGCTCACAATGACCACGTTCCCCGGAGAGGGAACGTACCCGTAGGAATGCGGCGCGTAATCCGTCGTGAAAGGGCAGAGGGGGGCAAGAGAACCTGAGTCGAATACGGGCTGTCCCCCGGTACTCCAAAGGCTGAGATTATGGAACGGGTACTTCAGGCGAAGACGATTGTCTCTGTACGTCGGGTCCACCCCCCCCTTCAGAAGCGAGGCGTATGCCGCCGCAGTGAAGTCATAGTTATCACGGAGTGCTCCTGCGGCACTGATATTGCACGCCTGGATCGCATCGTTGAGCTTGGTGCGAATGAGCTCGAGCTGCGTACCGAGGAGAGAGCGGTCATTCTCGAAACAGACGGTACGCTCGCGGAGAAATTGTGCCTCGGTCGAGAGATCTCTGGTCGTCATGACCCAGTACCGGACGACCGATGTGTTCGCGTCGATCGCCGCGATGACCGTGTCCGGGTCGCAGTTCGTTCCTCCGAGGCCTCCCGCCATGGCAATGCCGTCATTGGAACGGTCAATGACCTGCCGGACCCACGGCGAGAGGACCGTTTGAGCCGAAGCAGTGACCGGAAGGATCAGAAAGAAACACAGGGTCAGACTAATGCTCCCTATTGCCGATCTTGTAAGAAATTTTCTCACGGCGCGGCGCTGGAAGAAGTTTTGAATGGCCCAGTCCACGGGCAGGGCGTCTTGGTGAGCGGGGCGTTCTTGAGTTCCAGAAGAAGATCGGCCACCTGCTGGACGAACGACGCAAGCGATCCGAATACCTTCCGCTGGACGGTCGCAGACTGCTCGAGCGCCGCACGTTCACCGATGTTCGCGGCGGCAGAGAGCACCGTGTCCTGATCTTCCGCCACTTCTTGCGCTTCGATGTTCATTGCCGCCGCCGTGAAAAACTGCATGATGTCCGGCGAATTCGATCTCCTGCTGCTCCGATACGCACAGTATCCCGCGAGCGGGTGTGGCGCATTCCCGTTCTTCACGCAGTACTCACGCTCGTAATCAATCGTCAGAAGGTGCCCGATGTACGGCGGAAATGCGAAGGGTGTTGGATGGGCGATTTCCGTGTACCGTCCAAGCTGCGGGTCACGCCGGATGCAAGCGAGGAAGGGGGAGGTCGCTTCGTTTAAGAGCACCGTATTGCGGTTGGGGATGAGCGTGTGCCTGCGCATCGACTGAATGAGACAGTGATCGATGTAACAGGTGTTGGAGGCGACAGAGTCCTGGTAGAGCACCTTCGTATCCGGCGCGCAGATCCCCTCGAGATCCGCGAGTTCGAGATCCGGACTTACGTGCGCCGGGTTATCCGGGTCCTCGAGCGGACCGCCCGTATCGCTGTAGAGATTCTCGAGATCCGCGCAGGCTTTCGGGCTCGACTCCGTCTCCGTCGTTTTCTCCGAGCACTTCACGAGGGTGATGCCGTCGCTGCCGGGCCGCGTGCAATCCTCGTCGAAGGGAGGCTGCGGCCGGCAGAGATACCCGAAACGGCCGAGTGACCGGCTGCAGAGCGGGCTACGAATTTCCGGGTCCGTGGGCGGAGTGGAGCCTTTGTAGGAGAAAGGATACGCGAGCGTCTCCCCATTCTCGACCATTACGGGGTATTCCCCGGCCCGCTCGATGGTGCCACGCGCGAAATGCATGGGGTATACCCAGAGAATCCCCAGATCGTCTTTCCGTGCCCAGAGCGCGACATTGGGCGTCACCTTAAGCTTCGGCGTCGCGAATTCCCCCACCATGGTCGGATCGCCGGTAATACGCAGCTTGTTCGCGATCGCTCTGAGGGCGTCACCGACGCCCGCGACGACGGAGAACGCCGGATCCGCCTCGCGCTGGTCGCGGAAGTACCCGTGGTGGAAGCGGAGAATCGCCTTGTCGAGGTCGGCGGGCGTGAGTGCCGCGAGTGCGCTGTCGAGCGTCTGCACTTCGCTATCCGCCGTCCCATCCCACGGGATGACCGCTCCTCCCGACCCGACCCACGTGCGTTTGAGGAGCATCGCCATTTTCCCCATCTCCAGCGGGCGATGCGGCTCGTTGGACAGCGCGAGTTCCGAGCCATTGGCAATCGTGAGGAGATCGGCGCCGAGCTGTTCCGCTTCCTGCTCCGACGCGATGAGCGAGAGGATGTCGCCCTGCAAACCGATGCATGATTCACCGGAAATGTTCCCACCCATCACGAATTGGATGGGTGTACCCGCTATGGTCGTCTTGTCCTTGCAGAGCGCGCTCTGATTTTTCTCGATCGCGTACTTGATATCGTCGGACGAGAGCCAGATGCCGCTCCCTCTCCACGTCTGCATCTCCACGCCGACGAACTCTATCAGCTGTTCGCTGAGGTAGTCCGGATTGGCTCTCTTCGCCTCCTTGTACACCAGTTCGAAGAGCGAGCTCTGCGCGCTTCCCGCCTGCGGGAGCAGGAGAGCGGAGAACGCGATGGCGACGAGGAGGCGGCTCATGGGTTACTTGCGGTCATGGATGGAGGTGAGTGCATCCCAGATCTTCGGCATGCAACTGGTGGTATCCGCGAGGAGATTCAGTTCACTGCGGAGATCGAGCGACGCCCGCTGGAGACAGACGATGTCGCGCGCCGCCTGATAGTTCGCATCGAACGATCGGAGGAGATGGAGCGTCCGTTCGAGCGCGAGCCGCGCGCGGCTGCGTTCCTGTTTCAGGCGCTCGCGGTAGGCCCCCACTCTCACCGCGAGATCGGCGGAATTGACAGGGGGACATGCCCCTGGCAGGCAGGGCGCATCAATGTCATTCCCCGTGAGAACCGCATAGGTCGCGCGGGCATCGAGAGCGACGATCTTGCACTCGTACTCGCGGAGGAATTCGCCCAGGACCGACGCGGACGATTCGAAGAGTACCGGCCGCAAGGGAAACGCCAGCGGGCTTCCTCCCGCCCCCGGCCCGCCCTGCGGGTAGTGCCAGCCGGGAAGTTTCGCCGCAAGTGCTCGAAGCTTCGGCATCGAGGGTTCCTTGTCCATGCATTTCCAATTCGACGGTTTCTCGAAGTACTGCACGCGCTCTTCCACGGCCTTCGTCACTTCGCTCCTGAAGAGATTCATGATCTCAGTCGCGTTCTCCTTCCCCTCGAAGACGGTCCACGCATCGCTGCAGGTACGCAGGCTCCCCTCGGAACTGCTGGTTCCGCCTGTCCCCGTCCCGCCGAGGAGACTCCCACGGAGATTCACCTGCGTGAGCGCGGCCACGACGCTCAAGATGACCATGACGACAATGAGCAGCCGATGCCTTCGCCACGTATCACGGAGGGCAGAGAGCAAGCCGGAGGATGGTGAAGCAGCAGTCATGGAACGAGGCCTGAGGTATCCGGGTAATCGCACTGCCCGATGAAACAGGGAATTTCGTAGAGTTTCCCGAGAAGTCCCACCATGTCACGAAGTGGCTTCAGCACGTACTCGGGGAACTCCACCTGCACCCAGTCGATCATTCCGGCCAGCTGCGCGCTCGCGCGGTAGCCGCTGTCGTACGCCACGGCGAGTTGAAGAGCCCTGCGCTCGAATTGGAGCGAGTCCTCTACCATTTGCCCGCAGTACTTTCGGAGGTCGTCCTCATCGTTCTGGGAAGCCGTGAACGTAGATTGCGGTTCCGCGAGGTAACACCCCGCGTACCGGGGGACCGTCTGTTCCGTGCACCCGAGAGGACGCACAGTGACCTCTCCACCCTTGACTCCGACAGACTCACGCAGGACTGCGCAGATCGTGTAACTCCGGCACCGGAGAGCGCGGTAACTCTCCACGAGCGGGGGGACGAGCTCGGACGTCAGGCGCCCCTGCGTCTCGAAAATGCCTTTCCGTTCGGCATCCGCATGCCCTCCCGTGAGGACGGTGAAGGTTCCCTCCGCATCCAGGCGACTCCCGAAAACGTACGATCGGAATTCGTCATGTACCTTGCTCAGCTCACCGGCAAGTTTGTTGCGGCAGAGTTGTGCCGGGCCTTCTCTTACTTGCGCCCATGCCGCCGGCAGGAGGAAGAGATGGAACAGGAGGCCGATGACCATGAGAGGGAATCGCCGCATGCTCACGGGGGAGGGGGGTTGGGGAGCAGGGGAATCTCGATGGGGAGCGGCAATCTCTGGAACGTGCGCTTGATGAGCTCTACGGGCGTGTCGAGGTAGGGATTCTGCGTTTCATCCGGCGGCTCGCAGAACGGGCAAGTGAGCGTGCGCATTGCATCGGCGAGTGTTGTGAACTCGGCGGTCGTCGCCTTCATGAACCACTGCCAGGTCGCGGTCGTCGTCTGTTCCGGAGCGAGAGAATTGCAGACGACATCCTCACGGCAAGCCATGTCATCCGGCTTGGCGAATTCGTCATTGAGCCGCACTGCGCGTCCTCCTACGTCCTCCATTCGTTCCGGCATCCAGCGCGAGAAGAGGCGCGCCAAGCGTTCCTTCAGGTCGTTCTCCACATGTATGATTTTGTCGGGATTCCCGTGCTTATCTTCGGGGTCCGGCGGGATCATGATGCTCGGGGGGAAGCGGCAGTACGAACCGCGCATACTGCCGCGATCCTTCCATGGGCCAGCGTCATCCGGCGGGGGCGTGCCGGCCATCGCGACTGTTTCCTCCTGCTCCTGCTCAGGGAAATCTGTCCCATCCACGATTTTGCGGTACTCGCGGAGGATCTGCATTGCCTCACTCAAATCCGCGGCCGGGGACGGCGGCAGAGGCGTCTGCGGTGGGAGAGTGACCGCGGGAACAGTGAACGAATCAAAGACGGTTTCGTTCGGGAACGAGGCGAGAGCCGGGAAGTCGTCCGGATTCGGCGGCAATCCCACGGTCGGAGGAAGCGGCAGCTTCAGTTTCACCTGCACGGGCCAGAGGACGGGGACTAAGAGCCCGCCTGTAGCGAACCCCATCTTCGAGAAATCGAAAACCCTGTCCTTCGGCTGCTCGTAGCGGAGGTCTTTGAGGTCGCGCGGCAGGTAGCCGACATTCCGGATTTCGCCGGGCTGACGGTCCCCCCACCACAGGTCGAGCAATGAGTAGACCGGCGCGGAGTACCGCTGGTTACTGCACCACTGGAGCTGACACTCGTCTGTCTGCAGCATCGCGCGCTGCAACCGGCGCCAGATCCACTTGAGCCGTCGGCGGTCTTCCGACTGTAGTTTCGCCATCTCCAGAGCAGCCGTATCCGATGTGTACCAATTGGCGATGTACTCGCGGATTTGCCGCTGTTTGTCGAAGAGCTTCACGAGGTAATTCGCCAGTGCGCCGCGCATGCGCCGCTCCGTCTTCAGTGCATCACGGTATTGCTCGAGCTTGATGATGAGTGGATTGGCCATGCCAGCGTACGACGGGCGTCCCGGGGGCTTCTCGGCATCTTTGTCCTCGCGCATTTTCCACTGTTTCCATTCGAAGATGCGCGTGTTGAGCTCCTCCCCGGATACAAGCGGCACGATGAGCGGAATGCGCACTTCGCGGATCGGCATGATGAGATTGCGCTCGAGGGAAAGGAGTGCGTTCCCGACGTCCTCCTGCCCCGCGCGGAGCGTGATTTCCACGATGCCGTTGGAACGGGAGACGATGCTGCGCACATACTGGAAGAACGGATCATTCTTCTGCAACCCCACGAACGCGCGCGCGGGCAGCACAAGCCTCGTCGCGGGCTCCGTCACCATCTTGAGGAGTTCCTTCTGCTGATCTTCCCAGAAGTTGCTCATCTTCCTCTCCGCCGTGTCATCGAACATATCCGTGCGCGCGTAGTCCGGCGTCGTCTTCGTGGCGCGCTGCTTCGCAGGGAGGAGCGCGCCGATCACCCCGGTGATGTCCGTCGGATCCTCGAAATCCTTCTGGAGTTCCTTGAGGCGCTTCATGTCAATCATCGAGAGGTTCGTCTCCGTATCCGCCACCCAGGGCTCGGGGGCTGTCCTGGGGTCACGCGGAGGATCCTGCACCAATCCGGCTTCCGGCACGTACCCCTTCTTCTGCTTGTGTCCGTCCCCCTCGACCCACTCGGGTGTGTCGGGATTCTGTTCCCCGGGAGTCGAGATGACGAACTCGCACTGTTCATCTGCCCGCCCGGTCACCCGGTATTTCGGATCGCTCTCCATGTAGTACTCGTAACACTCGGCACGGACTTTCCATTTTTTTATATTGTGCGGTCCATCCTTGTTCTTGTACTCCGTCACGATGATCTCCGGTTCTCTGAAACCCCCTGCATAGTGCCGGTAGAAGGAACTCTTGGTCCCGTATTCGTAGCCGCCGACATCAGTGACGACGAATTCGTTCCCATCCGCATCCGTTTCCCTGTGGCACTCCGAAACCTTGCTGCCGAAATCGGGCATCGATACCGTGCGGCATTCTTCGCCGTTGCATTCCTTCGTGTACGGATCATCGAAACAGTATTTCTTCGACGGAGGATTCGGGCAGTCGGGATTGATAGCCGGGCGGAGGTCGTTCGCTGAGGCGCTCGCGGAAAGAATCTGGAACCATCTGTAGAGTGCCCTGCACCAGGAGGGCGTCGCTTTATCGAACCGTATGCACCATCGCTTGGGGTTGATATCGATATCCCCATGACCATCAACGACTTCCGCAGAAATCTCACTGTTGGGGTCATCCTCATCCGCGATCTTGAGCTTGATGTCTTTCTCCATTTTCTCGAGATCAGGATCGCGCATTTTGTCCGTGTACATGTTGCACGCGGAGAGGTAGCCCCACGCAGAGCCGGGATACTGGAAATCCCCGCGGGTACCGAGACCGGTCTTAGGATCGCCGAGCGGATTACCGTTGTCCCGCCCAGGGAGATCCGCGCTCACATCGGGAATCGGCACGTTGCCACCCGTCATCGTCGTACCGTTCACCGTGGCATTCGAATCCTTGTCGAATCCGCCGCAGTCCACCGACTCGATGTTCTGCCGCGTTTCTCCCGCGCCGAAGAGCGCGTCCTTGTAGGATTTCGGCTCGTTCATTTTCGGGATGAACGGAGCTGCCCCCGCCTCCGAGGCGGTCGTGAGGAGGAGAGAGGCCAGAAGGGAGAGCATGATGCGCTGTCGCATGGGTTCCGCTCGCGAGTGTACTGGACTCTATTGTCTATTGCCTATGATCGGAGAATCAGAACTTAGGAACCTCCGATAAATGCTATCGTTCGCGAACAACAACATAACAGCAGCGGCTTTCCGAGCCGCGGTGTTTGCGTGATGGACAACGCAGCAATTTTTCATTCGCCGCGGCCGGGACGGCCGCTGCTGATGTGGAATACTGCCGATTAATCGGAGGTTCTCTTACTACCAAGAAACAAAATTCTTTTTCTTCAATTCCTTTTGTTTGCCACTCAATCTGGCAGGGTGTACGTTCGTCCACGGCAACCTCCTTTACTTCCATTCCCCCCGCAGAGATGTTCTCACTCAACAGGGTCGAACTCATCGGCTACCAAACACAACCACTTACCCTCCGCCAGACGCCCGCCGGCACAAGCGTCGTAGACTTGAATCTCGTCGTGCCGTACTCCTTCCAGAACGCGCGTGGCGAGTCCCTCGCCGGCAGAAGTTTCCATACGGTCACCGTCTGGGGCGGTATGGCCGACATAGCAGGCCAGTACGTGAAGCCCTGCGCACAGATCTTTGTTTCCGGCCGCCTTCAGACAGACAGCTGGGAGGACACTCAGTCTGGCGAGAAGCGCTCGAAGACCAAGGTGGTCGCGCTTGACATGATTCTCCTCGATCCCAAGGACGGGCAGACTGAACCGCCGTCGGATGCCGGCGTTCTCCTCCAATGTCTCAACCGCGCACAGGTCATCGGAAACGTCACCCGCGACCCGGAGATCCGCACGACGACGAGTGGCGTAAGCGTTCTCACGCTGAGTGTCGCCACGAACGAGCGTTGGCGGGACAAGGCATCGCAGGAATCCAAGGAACGGACGGAATTCCACTCCGTCGTCATCTGGGGAGACCTCGCCAAGGCCGTGCAGCATGCCGTCCGGAAGGGGCAGCGCATCTATGTTTCCGGCCGCGTGCAGACGCGCACATGGGAAACGCAGGCCGGCCAGAAACGCGCGACGACGGAGATCATCGCCGACCATGTCTCCCTCCTCGGTACACGCAATACGGAGATCCTGGCATCCGTCCGGACGGACGCTTCCGCCGCCGTCTCTCCCGCCGAGCCGGAGCCGGCCCTCGTGGCCGCCGCAGCGATTCCCTCTGTCAAATACGAATCCGAGATCAAGCCGGAGGATTTGCCGTTCTGACCGGAAAAACAACCTTGCTCAAAGACCCCGCCCATCGGTGGCGGGTTTTTTAGCTTCAATACCTTACCGATCCATCTGACTCGATAAATCGCATCTCAACACCGGACAATGCAGGAACCGACCGTTTCACCTTCTCGACGATCGCAACCGCATCGGCGAACGTTCCCTTTCCCTCTGAATTCACCAGGAAATTCGCGTGTTTTTCGCTGATCTGCACGCCACCGACCTGGAAACCGCGAAGATTGGCGGCATCAATGAGCTTCCAGGCAGAGGCGCCGTCCGGGAGTCCTTTGAAGCACGAGCCCGCTGTGCGGCCGAAGAACTGCGCGTCTTTGCGGTGCTGCAAAAGTTTTTGTATTTCGGCCTCTATTTCCCCGGGAGTTTTTACCGGAAGCGAAAAAACTGCTTCCCAGATAACCGCACCGCGCATGCTCTTGAACACACTATCGCGGTAACCGAAGCCGCATTCCTCACGTGAGAACACTTTCCAGGCACCATCCACGAACACTTCGACCTGACTCAGAAAAGACCCTGTCCAAACACCTTCGGGCCCCTGTCCCGCGTTGCCGAAAACTGCGCCGCCGACCGTCCCCGGAATGCCGGCGAGCGCCGAGAGGTCAAGCCCTGATTTCGCGCACTCGCTCACGAGCAAAGCCAGGTGTTTCCCCGCCTGAACCGTCACGCTGTTTGCTTCGCGCTTCACTGAATCGGCTTTGACCTGAATGACAACCGCTTCCACCGTGCCATCGGCGAAAATCGTGTTCGATCCTGCACCGAGCGGAATGAGCGGAAGGTGATGCTCCCGCGCGAAACGCCATGTGTTCTCCACGTCCTCTCTCGTCCGAAGCTCGGCGAAATAGCGCGCCGTGCCGCCGATGCGCATCGTGGTCTTGGGTGCCAAAGAAATGTTCTCAAGTAATTGCATGAATAAATTGCTAAATTGTTAAATTGTTAAATTGCTTGCATGCAACAGCGTGCGTTTCGCTTGCGTAACAATTTAACAATTTAACCATTTAACAATTGAAAACCTATCGCATTATCAGATCTTTGATCTTCTCCATCGTGTCGTAGAGCTGTTGCTTTCCCGGCGTTCGCTGCACGTGGAGAAGCACGAACATGACAACAGCAACGACGAGGAAAATCCCCAGAACGATGAGGAGGTCTTTGTCCTGCGGCCGCACGCCGAACATTGCAAGAAGAACGAACGTGAGCACCGTGAGAAAGATCCCGGCAAGCACCCCCATGCCGAACGTCACGAGCACCAGCTTGCTCCGATCCTCCTGACGATCGTCCGGCGCGCTCGCGAGCGCAGTTAAGAGCTCGCTCCCGACGATCACGGGATCATCCTGACACTTCTTGAAGATTGTCTGGACCTTCCTCTGGAGGATGAGGCTCACGAACGTGCGGAAGGGAACCGACGTCTTCCCCTCGATCACGGCCCTGCCGCCCTCCGTGGAAATATCTACTTCAACGTCACTCATGGTACCCAGTGTACCAGAAGTATCGTGAGGCAAGCGGTTTCCTCGAATTGCTGACTTTTGATAGATTTTTTGCATTTTCAAAAACCGTAGCAGCGATTCGAAAATCGCTGCGGTTCTTGTCCTTGGGACGCGGAGATTCTCGAATCTCCGCTGCGGGAAGTAATTGGTAAGTTACCGTAGTTACCGTAGCCGGGGCATCGTGCCCCTGTGATGCATAGAATGCTCTACACGGGCACGATGCCCGTGCTGCGGATATCTGATGTCTCCCTTTTTTCGGAAGATCCTAATATTCCAATCCCTATTCCCGACTCCCTGACTTTAGTCTCTTCAACGTTTCTTCTTTCCCCAGAAGAGCTGCGACCTCATAGGCCCCGGGGCTGAAAGGTCTGCCGGTAAGCGCGGCGCGGAGCGGCCAGAGATATTGTCCTTTTTTTAGACAAGTGGATAAATCAACTCCTCCGGCAGCCTTGCTGGCAAATCTTGAAATATTTGAGGATTCAAGAACATTTACAATTACATCTTTTCGCCATTCAGAATTCGGTATTGAAGAAAGGCTCTCAAGTAAAAAATCGATAATTTTTGGCAATTCGCTTTCGGTGACTCCCTGTTTCGGATTGACCAAGACGTCTTTTGACACAACCGGAGATTCGTAAAAGAACGCGAGCATTTCCGCCGCCTCCGGAAAAAATGTGATCCGCGTCTGAATCAATGCGGCTTTCGCGATAAATTTTTCATCTTCGGCGGCAGCCGGATACCTGGCTGACACCAGTGATTTTATCCGGTCCGCAAAATCCGTCACCGGTATTTTCCGCATCCATTGCCCCTGAACCCAGTCGAGTTTCTGAAGATCGAAAACTGCCCCCGATTTTTGAACCCGGTTCAGCGAGAACGCATGCAGAAGCTCTTCCCGGGTGAAAATTTCCTGCTCGGTTCCCGGGTTCCAGCCAAGGAGCGCCAAAAAATTTATGAGCGCTTCGGCTAGGTAACCTTTTTCGATGTACTGCTCGGTCGCCACGTCATTTTGGCGCTTGGAAAGTTTGGTCCGATCTGTATTTAAAATCAGGGGAACATGGGCATATTTCGGGGGAGTCCAGCCCAAAAACCGGAACAGAAGCAAATGCTTGGGCAAAGACGAAAGCCATTCTTCGCCGCGAATGACCATGTCCATCTGCATCAGGTGATCATCCACCACGTGCGCCAGGTGGTACGTCGGGAAACCGTCCGATTTGAGCAGGATCTGGTCATCCACCGTATGTCCCTTGAAGGACAGTTTTCCGTAGATCTCGTCGTCATAGACGATCGTTTCCTCGCGCGGGATCTTCATGCGAAGCACGTGTTTCTCCCCAGCATCTAATCGCTCTTTCACTTCTTCAGCGGACAGTTCCAGACATGTCCGGTCATACATCGGCGCCTGACGGAGCGCCTCCTGAAGTTTTCGCATTTCTTCGAGCCGCGCAGGACTGCAAAAACAGTGGTAGGCTTGGCCGCTTTTTATAAGCTGGTCGGCATACTCCTGATACAGGTGTACGCGCTTCGATTGTACATACGGACCAAAGGTTCCACGCTCGACTATTGTCTCCCCCTCAAGCATCACACCCTCGTCCGGAGAAAGGCCTGCCCAAGCCAGAGTCTTCAAAATGTTCTCGGCGGCTCCCGGGGCTTCCCGCGCACGGTCGGTGTCTTCAAGTCTTAGCACGAAAGTCCCCTTGGTTTTTTTTGCCATCAGCCAGGCAAAAAGCGCCGTACGGACGCCCCCCACATGGAGGAAGCCGGTAGGGGAGGGAGCGAAGCGAGTGCGCATGCAGATCGAAAAAAAGGATACACCTATTGTTAAATTGCTAAATTGTTAAATTGCTGACAGGCAACACTCGACGCTTCGCTTGCGAACAATTTAACAATTTAACCATTTAGCAATTATTTGATCACCTTCACCACGAAGGTCACCTTCTGCTTCGGCATGTCGTTCGTCGGATCACGCTCCGCGTTCGCGATTGCATTCACCACTTCCTGCCCCTCTGCGACGGAACCGAAGATGGTGTATTTCGGCGGGAGCGGATAGTCGCGATCCATGATGAAGAACTGGCTGCCGTTCGTGTTCGGCCCGCTATTGGCCATCGCGACGACGCCTTCCTTGTAGCCGGCCTTGTACATGGCGCTGTCCGGCTTGATTTCGTCTTCGAACATCTCCCCAAAGATACTCCTGCCGCCGGTGCCATTCCCGTTCGGATCGCCGCCCTGAATCATGAATCCCGGGATCACGCGGTGGAACGTGAGACCGTTAAAGTATCCGGAGGCCGCGAGCGCCATGAAATTCGTGACGGTCTTCGGCGCGATATCCCCATTGAGCTCGAGTGTGATGTCCCCCTTGGTCGTCTGGAGAACGACCGTGTGCTTTCCCGAGAGAATGGTGCCGTCCCAGACCCAGCTGGGAGTCGCTGCCTGATCTACGGGAGGAGCCGCGGGTACGGGGACGGAGCTGCAGGCGGCAAGCATGACGGGGAGGGTGAAGAGAACGAGGAGAAAAGCGGTTTTGCGCATACGATGAGGAGTGAAGCGGGGCTGAATTGTACGGGGAACCTCAGAGGACGTCCAGAAGGATCCTGGCAATGCGCTCCGCCGCGCCGGACGGGAACGCTCTTGCCAGGTTCCCGCCAAGCCTCTGCCTCCTTTCGCTGTCCCGGAGGAGAGAAGCAACGCGCTCCGGAAGCTCCAGGAGTCGTTCTTGCTCCAGAAGTTCCACCGCCCCCTGCGCAGCGAGATGTTCTGCGTTCTTCTGCTGGTGATCATGCGCCACCCCCGTAAGGGGAACGACGATCGCAGGTTTCCTGAGTACCGCGAGCTCGGCCAGAACTCCTGCTCCCGCCCGGGTCACCGCGAGATCCGCAAGCGCGTACAGATGGGGGAGCTCCTCGGTGACGAAGGGACGCGCGAAGTAGCGCGCATGAGTCCTGCTGATCGCTTTCCCTGCACCGGTGAGATGAATGATATCCGTGAGATCGAGCAGTTCCTCGAACATCTGCTCCACCGCTTCATTGATCGACTGGGCACCCTGGCTTCCGCCGATGACGAGAAGTACCGGCCGGCGACCGGAAAACCGCGTGATCCGCTGTCCGGCGGAACGATTTCCGCGGAGAATTTCCCCACGCACGGGATTGCCGGTGTGCACAACTTTCTGCCGCATCCGAGAGGTCAATCTATCGATCACAAACCCCGTGCAAATTTTCCGTGAGATCCGTGCGAGAAAGGAGCCGCCCCGACTCAGCACGCTATCCGATTCATGGAGCACCACGGGAATGCGTCTGCACCACGCCGCGAGACAGACGGGGGTGCTCACCGTGCCTCCTGTCGAGAATACCGCATCCGGATGTTCCTGGCGAAGGATAACCAGTGACCGCAGGAATGTCCGCAGAAACGATAATGGAAAGAGAAGTGCGCGAGGCGAATACATCGACGGAACCCGCAGGGGCGGGAGCGTGGAGAATCTGACCCTCGCATGCGTCAGGAGCCAGGTCTCTTCGCTTCGCTCCGTGCAAATGAACACCGTTCTGATGTCTGGAGAATGTTTCGTGAGAGCCTGCCCAACCGCGAGGAACGGCGCCACGTGTCCCACACTGCCGCCGCCGCAGAACAGAACCGTCTTCGGTGAAGTCATAGAATCAACTGTGGATGAAGCGTTGGAGAGATCCGATATACGACTGTCGCGTGCGTCGCCGCCCTGCGGCTTCTTCCTGCGTTGAATGCATGGAGATGTTCAGGAGCACTCCCACCGAGGCCAGTGTCGTCACCAGCGATGACCCGCCGTAGCTGATGAAGGGGAGCGTGACGCCCGTGATGGGCAGGAGAGAGAGGTTCACGGAGATGTTCAGGAGCGTCTGGAAAGCAATGCTCGCCGTAATGCCAGTGGCAACGAGAAGGCCGAATCGGTCGGGAGCGTTTCGTGCAATGCGGAATCCGCGGTAGACGAAGATTCCGTAGAGACCAAGGACGATGAGGAGGCGGAGGAAACCGAGCTCTTCGGCCATCGCCGCGAAGATCGTGTCGGACTGCACCTCCGGGAGATAGCCGAACTTCTGAACGGACCTGCCGTATCCCACGCCGAAGAGCCCGCCGCTCCCGATGGCGATGAGCGCCTGGTAAATCTGGAAACCGATTCCTTCCCGATAGGTCTGATCCGCCGGATGGAGTAAAATGCGGAGAAATACGGTGAAACGGTCCCGGATATACTCCTTGTTCAGGATGATGGGGAGTCCGAGAACGCCTGCCATCGCCCCGCCAAGGAAGAGATGGAAGACATTCCCTCCAGCGACGAAGAACATCATCGAGGCCAAGGCGGAAAACACGAGGAACGAACCGAGGTCCGGCTGTATGGCCACGAGGAACGTGGAAAGACTGAGGAGCACCGCGAACGGGACGAATCCTTCCCGGAACGTCGAGATCAGCGACTCCTTTTTCTGGAGCCAGACGGCGAGATAGAACACGAGCGTCAATTTCAGGAATTCCGATGGTTGGATCGTGGAGAATCCCAACTGTAACCAGCTCTTTGCCGTACCATATTCATTCCCAAGTCCCGGGACGAAGAGCATAACGAGGAGAATGAGATTCCCTAGGAAAAGAACGCGCGCGAACCGTTGCCATACGTGATACGGAATGACGCTGGTGACACAGAGCGCCGAAAGCGCGATGAGCATGTGGAGGAAGCTGCGCCAGAGATAGAACGCGTTGGATGGCGCTTCCCCTGTTCCCAATTCGACGAATCTCTGTGTGAGCTGATAACTCTGGTACACGCTGACGCTCGCGATCATGGCAAGACCGAAGAGGCTCAAGCTCAATACAATCCCGAGGAGGAGGAAATCCGCTCTTCTGAACATGGGCACACATTATAGTAGACTCCCACTCGTGGCGATTCTCCTCCTGACCGCTGTCTCCTCCTGTGTGCTTGCCGTCGGCGCGGCGCTCCTCCTGCAGCAGCTGACTACTCCGATCCCGATTGTGGGGCAGTTCATCGAACTCACGCTCTTGAGGAACCGCGGGATCGCCTTCAGTATCCTGCTCCCTTCCCCGTGGCAGGGGCTCCTGGTGATCGGTGCTCTC
>Ga0265292_1000713_pt1 | contig 39310 bp, 36 predicted proteins | sample Munlanlewell296A_FD_189080 | JGI IMG/M metagenome (GOLD analysis project Ga0265292, IMG submission 189080) | Leachate microbial communities from a municipal landfill in Southern Ontario, Canada - Leachate well 296A | ecosystem: Engineered > Solid waste > Landfill > Unclassified | place: Canada... | reverse complement strand
CGCTTATCTTCCTGCTCTTCACAATTCTTGTTATGTTTTCGCTCAAAGGCAATTATATTGTCAGGCTCCCGCTGGATGTAGTACGCATTGCAATTCCGCTTCTCATATATTTCGTCGTGATGTTCCTGGTTTCATTCTATATGGGAAGGAAGATAGGCGCAGACTATCCCAAAACTGCAACGCTTTCCTTTACTGCGGCGAGCAATAACTTTGAACTTGCTATCGCAGTAGCAGTTGCGGTCTTCGGGATCAACTCAGGCGCTGCCTTTGCCGCTGTCATCGGGCCGCTTGTCGAGGTGCCGGTTTTGATCAGTCTTGTGAATGTCGCACGGTATTTCCAAAGGCGTTATTTTACGGTCGAATACTGTAGTATCAAATCTGCTGAAATGCCCTAACAGATGCTGTGGAGGACTCAATGAAGAAAATCTTATTATTCTTAATAATGCTGATGACAATTCCAGTGCTCCCCTGTTGCAGTAATGCAGGTGGAGTTGATGATGTATTGAACAATGCTAAAAAACAGGGCAAGGTGGTGATGCTCGAACTCGGCTCTGTCGGCTGTATCCCCTGCGAGGCAGAGAAATAAGGGCTGTGCCAGCATATTTTCTCAAAAATAAATACAGAATTTTCCTTTGCAATTATTATTGTACTTGGTATAATTCCTTAAAAGGGGCGTCAAAATGTTTATTCAGACATGGGCGGTTTTCTTCTTACAGAAAACCGCTGCTTAAACCAGATTGCTTTTTATAAAGAGCATGAGCAGTGCTATTAAGAATTTCAGGAGTGCAATCTCAGGGAAAGAAGGGGGAGTGAACAAAGGGAGATTCGTTGATTATTCGGCAGTAAAGCAATAGTTGTTTAATTAAGTAAAGAGGAGGTTGAAGAATGAAGATTAAGAGAAGAGATTTTCTGAAGGCAAGCGTAGCCACCGGCGCAGCAGTGGCATTGATCGGCCCTTCGCTCAACGCGTTTGCAGCAAAGCCTGCTGCGCTTGCAGGCGAAAAGGTGAGCGGCAGCACTGACGCAGGCAAATGGATTCCGTCCACCTGCCAGGGTTGCACAGCCTGGTGTCCGGTGGAGTTCTTTGTTCAGGAGGAACGGGTCGTCAAGGTGCGCGGCAACCAACTCAGCAAGGCAAACGGCGGCTATGTCTGCCCGCGCGGCCACCTGATGATCCAGCAGACCTACGATCCGGACCGGATCAAGGTCCCCATGAAACGGGCCAATCCGGAAAAAGGGCGCGGCATCGATCCCAAGTTCGTCCCGATTTCCTGGGACGAGGCCCTGGATACGGTTGCCGATAAAATGATAGAGTTGCGCAAGGCCAACGAGCCGGAGAAGTTTATGTACATGCGGGGCCGTTACTCCCCCACCTCCACAGACCTGCTCTACGGAACACTGCCAAAAATCTTCGGCACTCCCAACTACTTTTCCCACAGCGCCATCTGCGCCGAGGCCGAGAAGATGGGCCCCGGCTACACACAGGGCTTTTTCGGCTACCGCGACTATGACCTGGCAAAAACCAAGTGCCTGGTTATATGGGGCTGCGACCCGCTCAGTTCTAACCGCCAGGTTCCCAACTCCATAAGCAAATTCGGCGACATCTTCGACCGCGGTACGGTCATTGCTGTTGATCCACGCCTCTCCGCCTCGGCTGCCAAGGCAAACGAATGGCTGCCCATAAAGCCTGGGGAAGACGGCGCCCTGGCAGCTGCCATTGCCCATGTGCTGCTGACGGAAGGTATGTGGAGCAGGGAGTTTGTCGGCGATTTCAAGGATGGCAAGAACCTTTTCAAGACCGGCGCGACTGTTGACGATGCTGCTTTTATTGAGAAACAGACCCACGGCGTGGTCAAGTGGTGGAATATAGAACTGAAAGACAAGACCCCGGTCTGGGCTGCCAAGAAGACCCTGATCCCGGCAGAGCAGATCATCCGCGTGGCCCGTGCCATGGGCAAGGCCGGCTCTTCCTGTGCGGTCTATATGGGACCCGGCGTAGGCATGACCCCTCGCGGCACCTATGCCTCTATGGCGGTCTATGCCCTGAACGGCATCCTCGGCTCCATTGAGACCGAAGGAGGCGTCTTTCAGAGTTCCAGCGCACCGACCACAAAGTTCCCGGAAATCGCCGACATATTTGTCGACGAGCTTGCCAAGAAATCCGGCAAAGGGAAAAAGCTGGACGGGCGCGGCGCCAAGGACATGCCGGCCATCATGGGCGGCTATGAGAAAAAAACTGACAAGGACGGCAATGTAACGGAGAGCGCCATGGCTGGTGTGGTCACTAACAATGTGGCCAACGGTATGCTGAAGGATCCGGGTGCAGTCAAGGTCTTCCTTAGCTCCTGGAGCAACTTCAGCTTCTCCTGCACCGGCGCCCAGCGTTGGGAAAAGGCCATGGCGAAGGTTCCCTTCTTTGTCCACATGGTCACCAATGCCTCTGAGATGACCCAGTTCGCCGACATCGTACTGCCGGCCACTTTTGCCCCTAATGAGAAACTCTCTATCATTACTAATATGGCCAACCTGCACGGCCACATGTCGATCCAACAGCCGGCAGGCAAGACCCTCTGGCAAGTCAAATCGGAAGAGACCGAGGTGATGTGGCTGTTGGCAGAGAAGCTTAAGGCCAGGGGATTTGCCAACCTGTACGACTATTATGCCTCTTTTGAAGACCCTGAAACAAAAAAGAAGCCGATCAATGCCGCCGAGTTTGCCGAGATCACGGTCAAGATATCCTCCCAGAAGGTCTGGGACGGCAAGGAGAAAATGAAGGGCGACCAGATCGCAGGCTGGGCTGAGTTCCGCAAGAAAGGGATCTACAACTCCGAAACCTACGCCTACAAAAAGAACTGGGGTAAGGACAACCCCGAGACCAAAAAGTTCGAAGGTAAGTTCAAGACCGTAACCAAGAAGTTCGAGTTCTACAGTGAAACTTTGAAGAAAACCCTCACCCTGTTTGCTGCCAAACATAAGACCAGCATTGACGACGTACTGAAGGCAAGCGGTTACGAGGCCCAGGGCGAACTGGTTTTTGTGCCCCACTACGAGTCACCAAAGAGATGGGGTGATGTGAAAGAATATCCCTTCACCTTTATCGATTACAAATCAAGGCTTAACCGTGAGGGAAGGAGCCAGAACACAACCTGGTATCAGGAGTTTAAAAAGGTTGATGTAGGAGATGTAAGCTGGGAAGACGTAGTCAAGATCAACCCGGCGGATGCCAGGAAACTCGGGCTTAAAGATGGTGATACTGTGAAACTCACATCACCTTCAGGCAGCATCACGACCAAGGCACGGCTATGGGAAGGCGTGAGGCCGGGCACCATTGCTAAATGCTACGGGCAGGGCCATTGGGCGTATGGGAAGGTTGCGGCTAAGGACTATCACAAGTTCCTGCCGAGGGGTGGTAACAACAACGAACTCATGCCCGACGACTATGATCGTCTCAGCGGCTCTACGGCAAGAAACGGCGGATTTACCGGCGTAAAGATCGAAAAGATATGAGAAGGGAGGATAAAATAAATGCCTAAATACGGAATGGTCATAGATCTGCAGAAATGTGTGGGTTGCGGCGCATGCGCGTTGGCCTGCAAGACAGAGAATAATACCCAGGACAGGACTAAAGGGCAGACCTTCAACTGGGCCGACTTCATCATGAAGGAAGAAGGCAAATTCCCTAAGGTGAAATTTACAGCAAGGCCTGTGCTCTGCAATCACTGTACGGATGCGCCGTGCGTGAAAGCATGTCCTGTAACGCCAAAGGCTATGCACAAGCACGAAAACGGTATGACGATTCACAATCAGGAAAGGTGCATTGGTTGCCGCCGGTGCCAGAAGGCATGTCCTTACAGCTCAGAGGATGTGGACAAGAGCAAGGCAGCATACAGCGTAATTAGCTTTAACGACTTTGAGGATGTGGTTCATCCGTTTTATAATGATAAGAAGGAACTCATCCCGGGATGCACCTCGTCAGGCGCCGATGTTTCAAAGAAGGCAGGAAACCTGCCTCCGCACCGCTTGATGTACAAACATTCAGACTATGCAAATGTGAGGGGAAAGGGCAAGGTCGAGAAGTGCATATTCTGCGAACACAGGGTAGTCAACGGTGAGCTGCCTTATTGTGTTGTCTCCTGTCCTGCAAAGGCAAGGATTTTTGGAGATGTTTCAGACCCGGCGAGCGAAGTAAGCAAGCTTATTAAAAAGCACAAAGCGGTCAGCCTGAAAAACAACAAAGGCGGGCTTTTAAAACCCGGTGAGAAGGGCACGCAGCCCAATGTTTATTACATAAGAAGTTTTAAGGCCTCAGCCAAAAAAGCGTAGATTTGTGAAGTCATTGCGAGAAGGTCGATACGACCGACGAAGCAATCTTAAAGATAACGAGATTGCTTCGCTTTGCTCGCAATGACAATTGTGAAGTAAGGGGTGGCGATGGATATCAAAAAATTTGTTTGCCGTGAAAAAAAGCGAGGCGACTGCTATAGACTTCTGTCAGCATGTTTTTATCAGCCTGAGAAGGATGTTTTTCTTAAGGAGGGCATTTTTGAAAATCTTGCATCATTGCTGAAAGAGGTCTCTCCCGAGGCTTCAGCCTTTGCCGCTGAAATGGGGAAAGTATTTTTAATATCCGGTGAAGTAGATCTCAATGTGGATTATGCAAAACTCTTTGTGGGGCCGAATGAGCTTTTAGCTCCGCCGTACGGTTCAGTGTATCTCGACGGGGAAAGGAGGGTCATGGGCGATTCTACTATGGAAGTCATAAAGATGTATGAGGAACAGGGGCTTTCTATAGACAAAGAATTCAGGAATTTGCCTGACCACATAACCGCAGAGCTTGAGTTTATGTATTATCTGATATTCAGGGAGATAGAGGCCCTTGAAAAGTCCGACATAGCCACAGCGCTCAATTCCATAAAGATTCAGGAACTTTTTTTAAACAGATTTCTCAAGCAGTGGGTACAGCCTTTTTGCAACAAAATGAGGGAAGGCGCAACCAACGGGTTTTACAGGTCGCTTGCAGACTGCACCCTCACCTTTATTAACAACTTTCACCCCGGAGATGTACTCCATGAGGAACTCCTGAATGCAAACGCGCAAGTTTAGACAATGTTAAAAGAAAAGATCGCAGACAGGTTCCTGAGCAGCGCAAAGAGCATTGAGACCGACCGCTCAAGGTGCCTGAGAATGCGTTATAACCGCAATTCGTGTTCAGAATGCACAGGCATGTGCCGCTCAGGGGCGATAACAATACATGAAGATGTGCATATCCTCGCGGACAACTGCACTGAATGTATGCTGTGCGTGTCAGCCTGCCCGTCAGACTGTTTTGACATACAGTCATTTGATTTTCATTCCGTGCTTGTGAGGCTAAGGAGGATTAAGAATTTGGTGCCTGTTCCTGTTTTGGGCTGCAATATAAAAAACGATATTCAGGCGCATGTCAAGACTCCGTGTTTGGGTTTTTTGTCAGAGGAGCATATATTGTCCCTCTCGGTTTTTCTGGATACAGGACTTCACATTAATATGACTGAATGCGGACGCTGTAAAAACAGTTTTATTGTTGATGTAATAGAGGAACGGGTTAAGAATATTAAGGCAAAGAATTTAAATCTGCCGGGAAATATAAGCCTCATTAATGACGGAAAAAATCTTGGCTACGGAGATGCGGGGTACGACCGCAGGGGATTTTTCAGCACCGTTAAAAATCTTACATTTCTTCAGGCTGCGGAGTTTTTTGAAAGGGATGACACAGTCCCGGCATCTCAGTCATATTCGGACAAAAAGATTCCTGCTAAGAGGGAATTTTTGAACAGGATTCTCGCTTACAAAAAATCAAATAACAGCGGGTTGCTTGAAAACTATTACTTTACTGTTCATGCAAGCGAAGACTGCGATAACTGCTTTGCATGCGTGGGCATGTGTCCGTCAGGGGCATTAAAGATAGAAGTCACAGGCGAAGGCAGGAAATTGTCTTTCAGCAGCGCTTTGTGCAATGGCTGCAACCTTTGCCATAATTTTTGTTTTCGTGGCGCTCTGCGTATAGAGAAGGGTTTCTCAGGGGTAAATCCGTTTGAACGTATCATTGCATATCAGCACCAATGACAGGAATACAGGAGAATATTGAAGATATGGATTTTGATTCTCTACTTGATGAATCCGCAAAAATTCACGGCCATCTCTGTCCCGGACAGGTGCTTGGAGTAAGGATGTCCATGCTCGGTCTTGGTAAAGCAGGCATTATAGACCCGAAAGGCAACGGCAGAAAAAATATAATTGTTTTTGTAGAGATGGACAGATGCGCAACTGATGCAGTTCAATCAGTTACAGGGTGCAGTCTCGGGCACAGGACAATGAAGTTTATGGACTACGGGAAAATGGCAGCGACATTCCTGAATCTCAAAACAGGGAGGGCTGTAAGGGTAATCGCAAGAGAGGATTCGAGGGAGAAGGCAAAGGAATATTTTCCTGAAATCGAGAATAAATATACAGCTCAGCTTGAAGCTTATAAAATAATGCCGGACGAAGAGCTTTTTAATGTGATGGATGTCAATATTAGCATCAGACCCGAAGACATGCCGGGCAGGCCGTTAAGCAGGGTTAAGTGTGAGAATTGCGGGGAATATATACAGGATATGAGAGAGATTCATCGAGAGAGGGGAGTGTTATGCAAACCATGTGCAGATGGCGGATACTATATGCCCGGGACTGATTTTTTATTGCCTCGCGCTGTGCAAAAAAGTCATAACGGTTTAAAGATTAAATCAAAACTCTGGATAGAGATTGAAGGAGAGCCTGTCTTTGGCAGGGGGAGAAGGTTCCTGCTTGAGGCGATAGATAAACACGGCTCAATAAATCAAGCGGCAAAGGAGATAAGCATCTCTTACAAAAGGGCATGGAGTTATATAAAAGCGATGGAAGAAAGGCTTGGCGTTAGTCTTGTGGAAAGAAAGGCAGGCGGGAAAAATGGCGGAGGCGCAACCCTGACGAAAGAGGCAAGAGAATTCCTGAGAAGATATGAATCATTGGAAAATGGAATAAAAGAAATCGTTGATGAAAAGTTTAAGAGGATATTTGAAAGATGAATAATTTGCAGAAGGGAACAATCTTTTCTCTCATTCTCGGTCTTCGACCTCCGAGGTATTTTGCCTCTTTATTATCTTATGTATTTTGGTTGCATATCAGCAAAATAAAACCGCTCAAAGACAATTCCCTTCTGCAATTGAAAATTACAGGAGGTTTTTATGTGTGAAACAGCAAATGGGAAACCCAGTCATCCCGGCAATAATGTTAAGACAATCCCTGTAAATGAAGCTGTGGGGACTGTCCTTGCCCATGACATAACAGAGATAAGGCCTGGTGAATTTAAAGGCCGGGCTTTCAGGAAGGGCCATATCATACGGGAAAAAGACGTATGCCATCTCCAGAGGCTCGGGAAGGAACATCTGTTTGTCTTAAATATTGCTGATGATGAGATGCATGAGGACGATGCTGCGTATGCAATTGCAAAGGCTCTTATGGGAGCAGGGGTTGTGATAAAGGGAGAGCCGAAAGAAGGCAAGATAGATATAATTGCTGCAAGAGATGGACTTCTAAGGGTGAATAAAGAGGCTCTTTTAGAATTCAATATGCTGGGTGATGTTATGTGCGCTACTCTTCATGATAATACAGTAGTTAAAAAGGGGCAGGTTGTTGCAGGCACGAGGGCAATACCGCTGGTTATTAAAAAATCTATTATCGAAGAGGCAGTAATAATTGCAGATGGGTCAAGGGGCCATTCATCCTTCGCAGTGCTACGGAGAACGGAAGGGGTCAAGGAGTCGAGTGAGAAAATAAATCATTCACTGGAACCCTCGAACCCTGAAACCCTCGAACCCTGGCATGAGAATACCGGCGTCATCTCAGTCAAGAAACTCCGCAAGCCCAGAACCGGCATTGTGATTACCGGCAATGAGGTTTATTACGGCAGGATAAAAGATGCCTTTGCGCCGGTAATCACAAAAAAGATAGAAGAGCTGGGTGGTGAGATTGTTGGAGTGTACTATGCGCCTGATGAGGAAGAATTTATAAACGCTAGACTCAGGGAATTAATCGAAATGGGCGCAGACCTGCTTGTTACGACAGGCGGGATGTCTGTTGACCCCGATGATGTAACAAGGTTTGCCATAAGGAAACTTGGGGCAACTGATATGACATACGGCTCGGCAGTGCTTCCGGGGGCAATGTTTTTGGTGGCATACATAGACAAGGGGCCAAGGGTAAAAGACGAACATCCACTTGAACCCTCGAACCCTCGAACCCTCGAACCCTTTAGTTCTATTCCCATCCTCGGCATTCCTGCCTGCGGGATGTACAGCAAAACCACAGTCTTTGATATAATACTGCCCAGAATTCTTGCCGGCGAAAAAATTGGGAGGAAGCAATTGGCAGAACTTGGACACAGCGGTTTATGCATCAAATGTGATGTCTGCCATTATCCCTTATGCCACTTTGGAAAAGATTGAAATGCAGGATTCATTCGAAAGACAGATAGATTACCTTAGGATATCCATAACCGACAGATGTAACCTCAAATGCATATACTGCATCCCTGATAAACAGCCCGAATATTTTGAAAAATCAGAGATTCTTACCCCTGATGAAATCATCAGATTTGTGTGCATAGCTCACAAACACGGCCTCATGAAAGTGCGCATAACAGGCGGTGAACCTTTGATGAGAAAAGACATAATATCAATTATCTCCGGGATTAAGAAAATCGGAATTCAAGACCTCAGCATCACCACAAACGGGACTATGCTTGCTGATATGGCTGATGCACTAAAAAAAGCAGGGCTTGACCGTATAAATATAAGCCTCGACACCCTCGATGCCGGAAGATACAGCAATATGACGCAGGGCGGCAATATACAGTATGTATGGGAAGCCGTGAATGAAGCGGAAAGGGTTGGCCTTGACCCGGTAAAGATTAATGTTGTTCCGATACGCGGAGTCAATGATGATGAAATACTTAAATTTGCGTCTCTTACTTTTGATAAAAACTATCACATAAGATTTATAGAACTTATGCCTGTAGGCCGTAACAGGAGATTTAAATCGGATGCATGTGTAAAAAAATCAGAACTTATCGAAAAGATATCCGCTCTCGGTGAGCTTGTCCTTCTTGAATTTAAGGGCAAAGGCCCGTCAAGAAATTATCGTATAAAAGGAGCAAAAGGAATCATTGGTTTTATCAGCCCGATAAGCGATTGTTTTTGTGATTACTGCAACAGGCTCCGGCTGACTGCCCACGGGAGAATAAGGCCGTGCCTTTTCTCTGATATCGAAGTGGATATAAGAACTCCCATGCGCAATGGCATATCCGATGAAGAGCTCGAAGCCCTGTTTTTCAGGGCTGTAACTGTCAAGCCGTCCGGACATTATTTCAGTAAAGACAGCCGTCCTTTTTCAGCCCCGGCCTCCATGTCCAAAATAGGGGGATAAGTATCTTTTTGTTGCATCATTGGCATATCAGATGCTATAACTAAGCATGCATACAAAAAAAATATTGATAGTTGATGACGAACCGGACCTGGCAGAACTCGTTTCTTATAACCTGAAAAAAGAAGGGTTTGAAGTCTCCTCTGCCTCAGACGGTGAAGAGGCCCTGAAGAAAATACGCAAGGGGAATTTCAACCTTGTTATTCTCGACCTCATGCTTCCCGGTATACAGGGCATGGAACTTTGCCGTATCCTCAGAAATGACCCAAAGACAAAACACTTGGCGATAATCATGCTTACCGCAAAAGGAGAAGATGTGGACAAGATACTGGGCCTTGAGATGGGTGCAGACGATTATATTGCAAAGCCCTTCAGCCCAAGGGAACTTGTAGCCCGCGTAAAGGCTGTCTTGAGAAGATCCGGTGAAAAAACTGTGGAAGAATCTGTTATCCGGATAGCAGACCTCGCTATAAATAGAGAAACCTTTGCAGCCTTAAAAAAGAATATGCCGTTAAATCTCAGCGCAACTGAGTTTAAGCTCTTGTTATATTTTGCGGAGAGAAAAGGCAGAGTTTTCAGCCGCGACCAGCTTCTTGATGCTGTCTGGAAAGGTGAAGCATTTGTGGAGCCAAGGACTGTTGACGTGCATATAAGGAGACTGCGGGCACAGATAGAAGATGATCCTTCAAATCCTTTATATATAAAAACCAAAAGGGGAATCGGTTATTACATGGATGCAGACATATGAAATCCGGTCTCTTCAAAAGAATTTTTATACTGTATGCCATCGTGATATTGCTGGCGGTTCTCTTCGTCGAAATATATATCACATCCGCGGTAAGAGAAAATTATATAGATAATCTTAAGAAGAATCTCATTGTTCAAATAAGCCTTATCTCAAAAAATATATCTTTCAGGCAAGCCAATCTGGACAGCCTCTGCAGGCAATTGAAGAAAGATACCAATGCGCGCGTGACAATTATTGCAAATGACGGGAAGGTAATAGGCGACTCGGATACCGATTCTGCTCTTATGGATAACCATCTGCACAGGACAGAGATAGAGCAGTCGCTTCTTTTTGATACTGGCATGGCAATACGGCACAGCGATACTCTGAAACATGATTTTCTTTATATTGCGAAAAATATTTTACAGAACGGGAAAGCGGCAGGATTTATAAGAATGGCTGTACCGTTAAAAGATGTTGATAGTTCGATTAATCTTCTTAGGATGAAGATTATCCTTATTGTGGTTATAGTCCTGCTGGCAACATGGATATTTTCAGTCTGGCAGACAGACCATTTAAGAAGGCTTCTTAAGCAGATAACGGATTTCTCGAGGTCATTGTCCAGGGGAGAGATAGACAAGAGGCTCTTTCTGAAAAATGCCGGGGAATTCGACGAAATTGCGGGAAATCTTACTGCAATGTCTGAAAAGCTGCAGGACATGATAGCTAAAAATGAAGAAGAAAAAAACCGCCTTAATGTAATTCTGCGGAGCATACCGGATGCGCTTTTAATAATAGACTCCAGGGATATTATTCTCCTTGCAAGCTCTGCCTCAAGAAAATTCTTTGGAGACACCCCTGTAAGAGGGAAACCTTTTATTGAGGTTGTCAGAAACCATGATTTTTTTTCTTTGATGGACAGCGTGCGTAAAAACCTCCTGCCGGGCATAGCTGAATTCAGACTCGACTACCCCGAAGAGAGGCACGTTGTAGTAAGGGTCTCCCCTCTTTTTTATAAAGAAAACGAACTGTCGGGTTTTGTTTCTATATTTCATGACATCACACAACTCAAAAAATTGGAACAGATGAGAAAGGACTTTGTTGCAAATGTCTCGCATGAGATTAAGACGCCTATCACTGCAATCAAGGGTTTTGCAGATACTCTGCTGGAAGGCGCGCTTGACGACAAGGAAAATGCAGTTAAATTCCTTGAAACGATTAAATCCAACAGTGAACGCATAAACAGCCTTGTGGATGACCTTATGACGATCTCGAAAATAGAACTCGGGGTAATCAGAGTTCAAAAATCCATGATAGATGCTGAAGATGTCTTTGAAAATGTATTAACAATTCTTAAAGGCAAGGCAAATGAAAAGAACCTTTACCTGAAAACAACTATAAAACCGGAATTCAGGAAACTCTCTGCTGATAAGGAAAGACTCATCCAGATACTTACCAACCTCGTGGATAATGCAATAAAATTCACTGAGAGCGGAGGCGTGGCCATCGGCATAGACGAAGAAGACAGCAAACCATTTTTATTTGTTGAAGACACCGGCATTGGAATCACGGTAAAGCATCTTCCAAGACTGGGAGAGAGATTCTACAGGGTAGACCCTGCCCGCTCAAGAAAAATGGGCGGAACCGGCCTTGGCCTTGCGATTGTCAAACATCTTGTAAAAGCGCATGGATGGAACATGCAGATAGAGAGTGTTCCGGGCAAGGGCACGAAAATAAAAATCTTCCTGTAACAAAATCTTAACATTTCCTTCATACTGCTGTAATATCTGTTTTATATGATAATTCAAGATGCATTTGCATCCCTCAATCAATTAATGGGAGGAAACATGGAAACTATGTTGAAACTGGCATTAGTAATGGCATTACTTCTGCCATTCACGCATGTGGAGGCTGGTGAGACCCTCAATGGAGCAGGGGCGACGTTTCCCTATCCCGTTTATTCGGCCTGGGCTTTTGATTACAACAAGATTACAGGCGTAAAGCTTAATTACCAATCAATAGGTTCCGGCGGCGGCGTTAGGCAGGTCACAGAAAGGACAGTTGATTTTGGAGCATCGGATGACCCCATGAAGCCGGAGCAACTTCAGAAAGACAAACTGCTCCAGTTCCCTGCTGTAATTGGCGGTGTTGTCCCGGTGGCGAACATGGGAAACGTTCAGCCCGGTCAACTGAAGCTTGACGCAGACACGCTCTGCAAGATCTTTCTTGGCGAAATCAAGTCATGGAGTGACGAGAGCATCAGGAATATGAATCAGGGTTTGAAGCTCCCACAGGGAGAGATTACTGTTGTTTACCGTTCTGACGGCTCAGGTACGACTGCCATCTTTACTCACTATCTGGCAGAAACCTGCCCTGCATGGAAAGATAAGGTTGGCGCGGGCAAGGCAGTGAAATTTCCTGTTGGTATCGGCGGTAAGGGCAATGAGGGGGTAGCGAATTATGTGAAGAGAACACCCAACTCCATAGGATATGTTGAATTTGCCTATGCAAAGCAGAACAAACTCGACTATACACAGTTGAAGAATAAAGCGGGTAATTTTGTCGTGCCTGGATTTGAGAGTTTTGAAGATGCTGCCGAGTCCGGTGACTTTGATCCCAAAAAGGATTTCTATCTCTGGCTTACGAATGCGCCGGGTAAGGGTTCTTGGCCGATTGCCGGGGCAACATTCATACTTCTTGCAAAGGAAAAGGCCGACGTAAACAAGAATATCGTCAAATTCTTTGACTGGGCGTTCAAGAACGGAGATAATAAGGCTAAGGAACTAATATACGTTCCCTTGCCGAAATCCTTGGAGGAGAAGATTAGGGCTTACTGGAAGGCAAACGGGCTGCAATAGGAGTTATTAAATTCCCGGGTTGATGACAAAGAGGCATTAGAATTTATGGCGATACTTTCTAAAAAGAACCCTATAGATTTACTATTCTCAGTTATTACTGCAATTGCCTCCTTTTCTGTCATTATATTTATCATCGGTATCTTATTTGTACTTATTAAAGAGTCTTCCCTTTCGATAGGGAAATTCGGGATAATAAAATTCCTCACTTCAACAGACTGGGACCCTGTAAAAGAGTCCTTCGGCGCCTTGACTAATATCTATGGGACTCTTCTTACAACATTTCTATCGCTCATAATTGCAATCCCTGTTGCCATAGGAATTGCAATATTTATTACGGAAATATCCCCGAATTTTCTCAAAGGGCCTATCGGCATAGCCATAGAGCTTCTGGCAGCAATCCCGAGCATCATCTACGGCATGTGGGGACTCTTCACGCTTTCTCCCATAATGAGCAACCATGTTGAGCCATTCCTGAAAAAGATTACCGCCGATATTCCACTTGTAGAAATACTATTCAGGGGCACTCCAATGGGGATTGATATTTTAACGGCAAGCGTAATCCTGAGCATCATGATAATACCTTTTACAGCAAGCATAGCAAGGGATTCTTTTAACCTTACTCCTTCTGTTGTTAAAGAGTCTGCATATGCCATTGGCGCTACGAAATGGGAAGTTATAAAAAACATAGTAATACCATACTCGAAACTTGGAGTTTTCGGCGGGATAGTTCTTTCTTTGGGAAGGGCACTCGGTGAGACCATGGCAATTGCGTTCGTTCTCGGGAACAACCACAGGATAACCACATCGCTCCTTGATGCTGCTGCGACCATAACGGTGACGCTTGCAAATGAGTTTGCAGAGGCAGACAAAGATATTTATCTTTCGTCGCTGTTTTATCTGGCGCTTGTACTTTTTGTGATGAGCTTCATCACACTTGCTATTGCGAAATTTTTTCTCCTTAAGGCAGAAAGGAAGTATTCAAGATGAAATCTAAGAACCGCTTGAACAATTTAAACAGTTCAAACCGTTTGAACCGTTAAAGTCATGACAAGAGAAAAAATAAGAAAAATAGAAGGGATCATCGCCATGACACTCAGCACCCTTGCTGCTCTTATAGGTCTTTTCTGGCTTGTCTTTATTCTTGGTGACGTGCTTGTGCATGGGATAAAGGCACTGAACCTGAGCCTGTTCATCGCCGACCCTGCGCCTGCCGGAGTTGAAGGAGGCGGGTTGAGGAACGCTTTTATAGGGCAGTTAATGATAACCATATTTGCAACATTGATAGGTGTCCCTGTCGGTGTTCTCGGCGGAACTTTTCTTGCAGAATATGCACGAGGGAGAAAGATTGCAAGGCTCATAAGTGTGCTCTCCGATATCATGGTAAGCGTTCCTTCAATCGTCATTGGAACCTTTATCTACGCAATCCTTGTAAGACAGATTGGTCATTTCAGCGGATGGGCCGGAGCTATTGCCCTATCAATAATAATGATTCCTGTTGTACTTAGAACCACGGAGGACATGCTCACCCTCGTTCCATGGACATTAAGAGAAGCTGCTTTTGCACTTGGTGCGCCATACTATAAAGTTATTATACAAATTGTTTACCGGGGAGCAGCTACTGGTATATTGACCGGGATTTTGCTTTCTATAGCAAGGGTTGCCGGTGAAACCGCGCCGCTTTTATTTACATCCTTTAACAATTCCTTTTTCTCAACAAACATGAATGGCCCTATATCTTCTTTAACTGTAACTATCTTTCAGTATGCGATGGGCCCCTATGATGACTGGCATGCCCAGGCATGGGCTGCATCATTAATGATTACGATATTCATACTCTTTCTCACTTTGCTGGGAAGGTTTATCATAAAGTGGAGGTATAAATAGTGACTATTTATGAATACGTGCTGTTACCTTTTTTCTGTCATTCCGGCTTGTCCGGAATCTTTCTTAAGAAGGATTCCCGACGCGCTTCTCTTGCGGGAATGACAAATACGTTTAGTTCAGGGATGGACACTAAATAATGTCCGACAAGGTTGAGATAGAAATACGAGGCCTGAACTTTTATTATGCAGGGAATGTACATGCCCTTAAGGGTATAAGTTTATCGGCCTATAAAAATGCGGTCACTGCATTAATAGGCCCCTCGGGCTGCGGGAAGACAACCCTGCTGAGATGCTTTAACAGGATGCATGACTTATATCCCAAAAATAAATATGAAGGAGAGATAATCTTTCAGGACAGAAATATCCTTTCCAGTGACATAGACCTTATTACACTGAGGAGCAGTATCGGAATGGTGTTTCAAAAACCCACTCCTTTCCCCATGACAATATATGACAACATTGCATACGGGCTCAAACTTAAAGGAGTCAAAAAAAGGCCGGAACTTTCCGAAAGGGTTGAAAGGGCTCTTAAGCATGCAGCTCTGTGGGATGAAGTAAAAGACAAGCTTAATGCCAGCGCCTACGACCTTTCAGGAGGACAGCAACAGAGACTTGTTATTGCAAGGGCACTGGCTGTTGAACCTGAGGTTTTGCTTTTTGATGAGCCGACATCCGCCCTGGACCCGATATCTACAGGTAAAATAGAAGAACTTCTTATAAATCTGAAAAAAGATGTTACGATTATTATTGTTACCCATAACATGCAGCAGGCTGCGAGGATATCTGACTGGACAGGGTTTTTGATGCTTGGGGAGTTGATTGAATTTGGCAGGACTGATAAGATTTTCACCGCTCCTTCTGAAAAACTTACAGAGGAATATATAACAGGGAGGTTTGGCTGATGGCTATTTTTGATGAAGAATTGAGGGCATTGATAGAGAAGGTCTTGAAACTTGGCTCTATGGTAGAGCAGACAATAAGCGACTCGATAAAGTCACTTGTTGAAAGGGACTCCGCAATTGCCACGCATACCATAGACAACGATCATGCAGTAAACGCGATTGATGTAGAGATAGATGAGGAATGCATAAGACTGATTGCATTAAGACAGCCTCGCGCAAGAGATTTAAGACTGATAACAACAGCGATGAAGATTACAACAGACCTCGAAAGAATAGGAGACCTTGCCGTAGATGTATGCGAAAGAGCACTGGAACTTAATGAAGAGCCCCAGCTTAAACCATATATAGATATACCGCGGATGGCTGAGATAGCTCAGGAAATGGTAAAGGATGCTCTTGATGCATTTGTGAAAAGGGATTCGGCTTTAGCGCTGGATGTGCTGACACGGGATGATCTGGTTGATCATCTTAACTATCAGGTATTCAACGAGCTTCTGTTGTTTATGATACAGGACCCAAAGACCATATCACGCGCTGTCAAGATAACATACATATCAAAATATCTCGAGCGGATTGCAGACCATGCAACAAATATTGCAGAGATGGTAGTCTATCTCGTTGAAGGTAAAATTATAAGGCATATGGCAGTTCCTGAAGGGAAAAAGAAAGATTAGTCTCCTCGTGTCTAAGATTTGTTATTATAGGCCCTATGAGCATCCAGGACGAAAACAGACATCTCGAAGAAGCAGACAAAAAGTATATCTGGCATCCCTTCACCCAGATGAAGGGCTGGCTTGATGAAAAGCCCATCATCATTTCCGAAGGCAGAGATTGCTTCATAAAAGACATCTACGGCAGATGGTATCTTGACGGCGTTTCTTCAATGTGGGTCAACATACACGGGCACAGGAAAAAAGAGATTGACGATGCCATCAAAGAGCAGATAGATAAGATTTCTCATTCGACAATGCTTGGCCTGAGCAATGTGCCTGCAATTAAATTAGCGGAGAAGCTCGTCAAAATAATTCAGGGGTCAAGGGTTCATCCTTCGCAGTGCTACGGAGAATGGAGCCAAGGGGTCAAGGGGTCAAGTAAAACAAAACCCTCGGACCCTCAAACCCTCGGACCCTCGGACCCTTTGTCGCTGACCAAAGTTTTTTATTCTGACAATGGTTCAACAGCTGTTGAGGTTGCGCTCAAGATGGCATTTCAATACTGGATACATAAAGGCATAGGCGGGAAAAACACTTTTCTTTCTCTTAAAAATGCATACCATGGCGATACACTGGGAGCTGTAAGTGTCGGAGGAATAGAGACATTCCATAAGGCCTTCAGCCCTTTGTTATTCAAGGCATATAATGCACCATCTCCATACTGCTACAGGTGTGAGGCCGGACTCTCTTATCCCGGCTGCAAGTTTGTCTGCCTTGAAAGGATGGAAGATATACTCAGAGAAAATTCTTCCGGGATTGCAGCCGTGATAATTGAGCCGCTTGTTCAGGCAGCAGGAGGGATGATTGTCTCACCGACCGGCTATCTTAAAGGTGTGCGTGATTTATGCACAAAATATAATGTCCTTATGATAGCTGATGAGGTTGCAACAGGATTCGGAAGGACAGGTAAGATGTTTGCGTGCGAGAATGAAGATGTGGTTCCGGACATAATGTGCCTTTCAAAGGGCATCACAGGCGGCTACCTTCCCCTTGCAGCAACTATTGCAACAGATGAAATCTATAATGCGTTTTTAGGCGAATTCAGGGAGCTGAAGACATTCTTCCACGGGCATTCATATACAGGCAACCCATTAGCTTGTGCAGCAGCACTTGCATGTCTTGATATATTCGAAAAAGAAAATACGCTTTTAAATCTCCAGCCCAAAATAAAAATCCTCGAGACCTGGCTTAAGGAAATCTCAGATCTGCCCCATGTTGGTGACGTAAGGAACAAGGGGCTCATGGCAGGGGTTGAACTTGTGGAGGACAGGAATACAAAGAAACCTTATCCATGGGAAGAAAAGATTGGGTGGAAGGTTGCGTATCATGCAAGGGATAACGGTGTTTTTATACGGCCTTTGGGGAATGTCATTGTTGTAATGCCGCCTTTAAGCATAAGCGCTGAAAACCTGAGCCAATTGCTCAAGGTAATTAAAGACGCAATAAGAGCTGTGACTTAAAACTATTCCTGTTTTGAATCTGTCTTATCCGGCGGAATTTCAAGGTCAAATATCTCAGTGTCCTCTGAATAAGCCTTTGTTTTATATTTAGTGATACTCAGCATCCTCCTTATTATTTCATCCATCTTGTAGCACTGCTGAACAATTATATCCAGCTCCTGTTTTACATGTTCGCCCTTTGAGACCTTATCTCTCAGCAGTTCTGCAAAACCTATTATCGCGGTCATTGGCTGCCTGAGTTCATGGGCTGCAGCTCCTGCGAGCTGAATAGCTGTCTTCAGCCGCTCGTTTTCCATCTCTCTCTCGACAGATATTATAATCCTTCTTGAAAAAATCCACGTTATGATGACTATAGAAATTAATGCGGTTGTCCCAATAACAACAAAAGCTATCAGGCTCCTTTTTGTCTGCGCCAGCTGAGCGCTCATCCGCACTTCCATGGGGATATCCACGCTTATGCCTCCTCTTACATCTCCCAGCTTGTAGCCAGATTTTTCGTGGCATTTGAAACAGGCCGCTTCCATTAACAAGGGAGCCATATATCTGAACCTCGTTCCCCTGTTATCTGTAACCACTTCATAAGCTTCTTCTTTTTTACCCTCTTTGAATAAAGATAACTGACGGGTTTCCCAGCCATCAGCCTTATTCGCAGGATTTACAGGCTTAAGGCTTGTTATATGAAATTTGTATTTGCCCTTCTGATATGCTATTTCCGATATCTGTCTGGTCATATATGCAGGATTTATCTTTGTATACTTTCTGCCGTCTATTGTTACTATGTCCCTTTCAGGATCATCTCTGAGATACGGATTTGGCTGTGTTTTATTGGTGACCTCAACATATACACCGCCATGGTTGGCATTCCAGAGTCTGGTAATCAGTATCTGCTCGAAATAAGCCCTTGCAGTCTCGTTCAGCTCGGTCACAAGTTCATGTTCACGGCTTTTTTTCTCCCATAAAATCAGGGCTGTAAGGAGCGATATGAATATTAAAGCAAACGGCAGGGAAAATATTAAAGTGAGTTTCAGAGGGCTTTTAGGAAAAGCAGAAAAACCTTTACCGCTGACTTTTTTTGATTTCTTTGATAAAATCTTCATAGGTATAAATCCTTTACAAAATTATAACTGAAATTCTATATATATCAAAGGAGAAAAAAATGGAGAAGGAAACATTAGACCTTGCAGGGTATAAAGAAAAGATACCGCCTGTTAATAAGGGCGCTTTGACCTGGGAGAAGGAGCTGATATTCCACGGCAGGACACAGCGTGGTGAAGAGGTTGACTACGATGCCACGTTCCAGTGGGGGTGCTCACCTACGGAAACTTTGCTGATGAGCGTTGCAGGATGCCTTGCAATAGATGTTGTATCGTTTTTACAGAAGATGAGGGCCGAGATTACAAATTTCAAGATTGATTATTCAGGCGAAAGGAACCTTACCCCGCCGCAGTATTACAAGTCAATGGAGATGGTCATAAATATTTCAGGGAAAGGCATCACGCCCAAAAAGATGGACAGGGTTATCGCGCTTTCTCAGGAGAAATACTGCTCTGTGTATCATTCTCTCAGGAAAGACATCAAGGTGGATGTGAAGTATAATATAACTAATGAGGAGTAAATTTTATAAAGTCTGTTATCTAAGCTAAATAAAATACCATGAGCAAAAAATCACTCATACTGCTTTTTCTTTTAATCCTCGCTCCAATAATTATCTATTTTTTATGGCCTTCTGACACAGCCAGAATCAAGAAGCTTGTTAAGCAAGGCGCAGCGGCAATAGAAAAAAAAGAGATTGATAATGTCATGTCAAAGGTCTCTTTTAATTATCAGGATGATTATGGGCTCTCATATGCGCTGCTGAAAAGGGTTCTTGAAGAGCAGTTTAAGGTTATGTCTGACATTAAAATCGAGTATGAAAATCTGAAGGTAGAGGTAAAAGAAAACTCGGCAACTGCCGGGGTGGATGTCAGGGTTGTTGCCACCATTGGAAATCAAACAGGCATTATTGTCGGCGACCCTAAAACCCCTGCGCATCTGAAATTCACATTGGCAAAAGAACGCGTGAAATGGCTTGTTACAAAAACAGAGGGTCTAAATCCGAATCTCTGAGGGTTACTTCCTTGAGTAATTACAATGTCCTGTTTAGTTATATCTTCAGCCTCACTGCCATTTTTATCGCCTCAATCATGCTTGAAGGGTTGGCAATGCCCTTCCATGCAATGTCATAGGCAGTGCCGTGGTCAGGCGATGTCCTGATAATCGGGAAGCCGACTGTGACATTCACGCCTTTTTCAAAGGCAAGCATCTTTAATGGAATTAATCCCTGGTCATGATACATGCAGACCACAATATCAAATTCGCCTTTATACACTTTATGAAAAATGATGTCAGGGGGGAAGGGGCCTGTAACCTGTAAGCCTTCTTTTTTTGCATCCTCAATGGCAGGGATAATCTCCCTGATTTCTTCATCTCCGAATATGCCTACTTCACCGGCATGCGGGTTAAGTCCTGCCACTGCTATTTCCGGATTTTCTATTTCCAGCATATCGCACGCCTTTTTTGCAAGCCTTATAGTTTTCAATACCCTCGCTTTTGTTATCAGGTCAGGCACACTTTTTAATGAGGTGTGTATCGTGACAAGGATTACGCGCAATCTATCCCCTGCAAGCATCATCGCATAATCTTTTGCATTTGTAATCTCAGCAAGCATCTCGGTATGCCCGGGCCATTTCATGCCTGCCATCTTCAATGCCTCTTTTGAGATAGGCGCCGTAACTATTCCGGCAACTTTTTTATCCAAGGCAAATTCAGCGGCCTTTTTGATATAACTCGCACAGGCTATGCCGCCCTCAGCAGTTGGTTTGCCTCCCCAGAATTTATTAAGCATTCGCATATCAATAAGTTCAATTGTTCCTGTTTCAGCGCCGGCCTCTTCCGGGGATTTTATTATTCTTAATTTCAAAGGCAGGTCAAGCAGGCTTAATGTTTCTTCTATGACAACCCTGTCTCCGATAACAACAGGAATGCAAAGGTCCCTTATCCCGGCAGATGAAAGGGCCTTTATGATTATCTCCGGCCCAACTCCTCCGGGGTCACCCATTGTTATAGCGATTTTTTTCATTCCCCTATTATCTTAACCAGCACTCTCTTTTTTCTTCTGCCGTCAAACTCGCCATAGAAAATCTGCTCCCAGGTGCCGAAGTCAAGCTTGCCGTTTGTTATGGCAACTACTACCTCTCTGCCCATAATCTGGCGTTTGAGATGTGCGTCTGCATTGTCTTCGCCGTTATTGTGACGGTACTGTGAAACAGGCTCATGGGGCGCAAGTTTTTCAAGCCACTTATCAAAATCAGAATGAAGCCCTGATTCGTCGTCATTTATGAAAACAGATGCTGTTATATGCATTGCATTCACGAGGACAAGGCCCTCTTTAATCCCGCTTTCCCTAAGGCATTCCTGAACCTGCGGAGTGATATTTATAAAAGACCGGCGGGTTGACACATTAAACCACAATTCTTTGCGATATGTTTTCATAAACAAATAATAACAACTCTGCTTTGTTTACTACAAGAGTCAGTATTAACCGGGCTAGGTACCCGCCCTACTTACTTCTTTGAATCTGGAGAATTCTGTTTAGACTATTTTGTGCTATCTTGTGTCCAGGGTTGAGATTTAAGGCTATCTGATATTGCTTTATTGCTTCATCCAGCAGTCCCTTTCTCTCATAAGCGACCCCAAGATTGTAGTGGGCATCTGCATAATCCGGGTTTAGTTTTAAGGCAATCTGGTAATGTTCTATTGCCTTGTCTGTCATGCCTTTATCATCGTAGGCATTAGCCATATTGATATGTGCATCTACGTTATCCGGGTTTATTCTCAAGGCAATCTGGTAATATTCTATGGCCATATCTGTCAAGCCTTTAGCTTTGTAGGCTACACCAAGATTATTATATGCCTCTATGATCTCCGGGTTTATTCTCAAAGCAATCTGGTAATGTTCTATAGCCATATCTTGCAAGCCGTTATCTTTGTAGGCTACACCAAGGTTACTATGCGCCTCTGCATAATTCGGGTTTATTCTCAAAGCAATCTGATAATATTCTATGGCCATATCTGTCAAGCCTTTATCTTTATAGGCATTACCAAGATTATAATATGCCTCAATGTAATTCGGATTTATTCTCAAGGCAATCTGGTACTCCTCTACGGCCATATCTTGCAAGCCTTTATTATAGTAGGCATTACCAAGGACATTATGCCCTCTTGCTTTATATGGGTTTTTCTTTACCGTATCTGCCCACAAACTTACCTCATCCTTCCAGACAATATTTCTCTCATAAGTCACAATTGAAAAAACAACAACAGCAGCAGCAAGTAGTAAGCAGCAAGCAGCAAGGGAACGCTTTGGGTTCTGAATCATAGCCTGAAAGATATAAAATGTGAGTGATACAAAGATAATAATAATTCCTATGCTCGGCAGATACAGCCTGTGTTCAAAAATAACATCTCTTATCGGAATGATACTTGATTCAACAGAGAGTGTGATAAAAAACCAGAAGATGCCGAAAGATAAAAAGCGTGAAGCGTATAGCGTGTAGCGTTTAGCGTAAAGAAGATAAATACCCAAAGCAAAAATCAATAAAAGAAAAAGAAGGGATAAAAACACCTCTGGATTAAAAAATGAATGGTATATCGGATAGTTATAATCAAGGTTCTGATTTATCGGAAGAACCAGTAGTCTTATGTATGTAACTATTACTCTGAACTGTGTGAGTAGATAGCTCCACCTTGGAATTTCCTCAGTCTCCTGTGCTGCCTCTCTTAGCTCTCCAATTGCATCCCCAATGGGTTTATCTATACCTATAAAGCTTAAAGGAATTATGAGCATTGTAAGAATGATTGGAATCAGGTAGAGGATTCTTTTCCTGAGATTACCTTCAAAGAACATAAATTCATAAAGGGCAACAATAACCGGCAGTGTAAATGCAATCTCCTTTGTCTTCATGGCGAGGATGGCAGAGAAGAGAGAGACAGCATATATGGTATAGCGTGTAGCGTGTAGTGTCGAAAGTCTTGATCTTATATAACCTGCCAATGAAAGCAGATACAACATAGTTGCAAGGGAAGTGAATCTCTGGACGATGTATGTTACTGCCTGTGTCTGGATGGGATGGGAGGCAAAGAGCAAGGCAATAAATAAGGGTAAATAGGCTTGTCCGCCTGAGGCGGATGAAAATGGGTGAATGGGTGAATAGGGAACAGTGTCAGTTTTCTGTGTCTGTTCACTGGCACTAATCACTGCCACTTTAAAATACGGTGTCTTAAATGTAAGGACTACAAGCCAATAAACAAGGATTGCGTTAAAGATGTGTATTATGAGATTGACTATATGATAACCGGTGACATTCAGCCCTCCGAAATAATAATTCAGAGCAAATGTTAAAAAACCAAACCACCTTGAACCTGACGGCGGCCAGGAGTTACTTAAATCCCTAAGTTTATAGTTTTCAACGATATTTGGCGCATCATCAAAATGAAATGGCACATTGAAGGTATTGGAGTAAACAAGAAAGCCAACTATTATAATCAGCAGGATATGAAAAATGCGTTTATCCATGAATAAATATAACAGTTGTTACTTCAACTGTTCAATGGAGAATGATGCAACATTGGAGCGACAACATACGGACATGTAATTCAAAGGTGGGCATTATTTAATCTTTAAAGACTCATTGATTCAAGCCTTGCCACTCTTTCCTTACATTGGCGGGGCAGAATAAGAAGGGGTATAATTAAAACAAGATATGGAGAAGAAGAAACCGCGAAAGAAATATCCGTGTCCTGACTGTACCTTTTGCCAGTGTTGCAGCGAGACCCGTTGCGCAGTGTGCCACCAGCCGGTCTGCAAAAAAGGAGGGAAAGACAAGAATAAAAAAGTCCACAAGCCCCTGTTCCGTTCATATTGAAAAAAATATATGATAGTATTAGGGTATGGCTAATAAGAGGCAGCAAAAAAGATTTATATTCCGTTGTGAAACGGAATTTAGTGCTAATGATGCAACTTACAGGGGAATAGCCAGTGATTTTTCCTTGAACGGAATTTTTGTAAGGACAACCCATCCCCTTGTCCCTGCTACGATAATTGATATGACAGTTTATCTGCCTGAAGGCATGACCTCAAAATTAACTGGCAAGGTCAAAAGAGCCTTAAAACCTTCTATCGGAAGGGTTGTTGGAACGCCTGTCAGGGCGTTTAAGCATGGGATGGGAATCGAGATAATAAAAAAAGATATCAATTATCTTAACTTCATCAGGTCCTTGCTTGGCTGACTCCAGGGTTATGTCCATCCATTAAATCAACTTGACAAGCCTCGACTCAATTGCTATTATATGAACAACGACAACAATCTGGCATTTATTTATACTATTAAAATAAGATCTGGCATTTGATAAAGTTATTGTAAGAATGATTGGAGGAGAGGATGCCGTCAGCAGTTAAAGACTATTACGAGTTACTCGGAGTAAGCAAGGACGCATCTCAGGATGAAATCAAAAAAGCCTACAGGAGACTTGCGCGCAAATACCACCCTGACCTGAACCCCGGGGACAAGGCCTCAGAGCAGAAGTTTAAGGAAATAAATGAAGCCTACAGCGTTCTCGGTGATGAAAAGAAAAAGGCAGAGTATGACCGGTTCGGAAAAACACCATTTGAGGCAGGCGGGCCATGGTTTGAAGGTGCAAGAAGGCCTGACTTCGGCGAATCTTTCGAATTCAACGATATATTTTCCGACTTTCTAGGAGGAGGCAGAAGAGGAGGGTATGAGCATTTCCAGCGTAAGGGAGCTGATATGCTCATGTCTATTGAGCTTTCCCTTGAAGAAGCGTTTACAGGCGTGACAAGGCCGATAACATTGACACGTGAAATCCCCTGCAGGACATGCAACGGCACAGGCGCTGAAGCATATCAGACCTGTGACAGATGCAAGGGAAGCGGAAAGTTTCAAACATCAAAGGGATTCTTCAAAATATCTCAGACATGTCCGGCATGCAGGGGCAGCGGCAAAAAGGTTACTAACTTATGCAAAACCTGCAAAGGCAGAGGCAATATAGTGCAGACAGAGACAATAAAGGCAAAGATACCTGCCGGCGTTGACACCGGCTCAATAGTAAGGCTTAAAGGCATGGGAGAAGCAGGTGCAGGAGGGCCTTCAGGTGATTTGAGGATAGAGGTTACAGTAAGGCCCCATCCGTTATTTGCAAGAAAAGAACAGGACCTTCTTATAGATGTGCCGATAACTTTTGGTGAGGCAGCCCTTGGCGCAAAGATCGAAGTGCCTACAATAGACGGCAGCGCAGTAATGACAATACCTCCGGGGACACAGGGAGGCCAGAAGTTTAAGCTGTCAGGGAAGGGATTTCCATCACCCAAAACAGGTGCAAGAGGAAGCCAGTATGTTGTTGCAAAGATAGTTGTTCCAAAGGACATTAATGCCAGAGCTAAAGAGGCTATAAAAGACATAGAGGCTTTATATAATGAGAACCCCAGAAAAGATATTATGAGGGGAAAATAATGGTAAATAAAAAAGATAAAAAACAGCCTTTGTATATGATAAGTGTTGTATCAGAAATGCTCGGGGTTCATCCGCAGACCTTGCGTATGTATGAGAGAGAAGGGCTTATAACACCCCGCAGGATGAAACGCTTAAGGCTTTACTCGGAAGATGATGTTGAAAAACTTCATCTTATACTGAGCCTTACGAGAGAGATGGGAGTAAACAAGGCAGGCGTGGATATTATCCTGAGGATGAGGCACAGGCTTGAGGCCTTGCACAGGGAAGTGGAAGAGATGCTGCTGGCATTGGATAAAAATATGAGAGATGATTTTGAGGAGAGAATCAAAAGGCTTTTTTCTGCCAATGGCTCATATAGTGAGGAGGACTAACCATGAGGATGGATAAATTAACAATAAAAAGCCAGGAGGCTGTTCAGGAGGCACAGAGGTTTGCTGAAAGCAAGGGAAACCAGGAGCTTCAGCCTGAACACCTGCTTTTTGCTTTGCTTAAGGATTATGAAGGTATAGCCCCGCAGATACTAAAAAGGCTTGGTACTGACCCGAAAAATATCCAGGCAGAGATAGAGAAGGAGATAGAGAAATTTCCTAAAGTTCTCGGGGCAACTCCGGTAGGGCAGATATACATATCACCGCGTCTGAAAGATGTCATGGAGAAGGCATTTAAAGAGGCAGAGCATCTCAATGACGAATACGTGAGCGTTGAACACCTTCTATTATCACTTATAAATATTGAAGGGCCGAATTCAGAACTCCTTAAGAGATATGGCATTACTTCTGATAAGGCATTGTCTGCCATGCGGGAGATAAGGGGCGCTCAACGGGTAACAGACACTAATCCTGAGAATAAATATCAGGCAATTGCAAGGTACAGCCGTGACCTCACAGAGCTGGCAAGAAAAGGAAAGCTCGACCCTGTTATCGGAAGGGACGATGAGATAAGGCGCATTATTCAGGTGATTTCAAGAAGGACAAAAAATAACCCTGTGGTTATCGGAGAGCCCGGGGTCGGCAAGACTGCCATAGCAGAAGGCCTTGCGCAGAGGATTATTGCAGGAGATGTTCCCGAGACACTGAAGGACAAGAGGGTAGTTGCCCTTGATATGGGAGCTCTGGTTGCCGGGGCAAAATTCAGGGGTGAATTTGAAGAAAGGCTTAAGGCAGTGCTGAAGGAGATAGAGCAGGCAGAGGGCAGGATTATACTTTTCATTGATGAGCTTCATACTGTTGTCGGCGCAGGCGCTGCGGAAGGCGCAATTGACGCATCGAATATGCTCAAGCCCGCGCTTGCAAGGGGAGATCTGAGGTGTGTAGGAGCTACAACACTTGATGAATACAGAAAGTATATAGAAAAAGACCCGGCGCTTGAAAGAAGGTTTCAGCCTGTTTATATAAAAGAACCTACAGTTGAAGACACCATATCCATCCTCCGCGGGCTCAAGGAAAAATATGAAGTCCATCACGGAGTGAAGATAAAAGACGCAGCTTTAATATCTGCCGCTATTTTATCTCACAGGTACATTGCCGACAGGTTTTTGCCTGATAAGGCGATAGACCTTATAGATGAGTCTGCGTCAAAACTGAGGATGGAGATAGACAGCATGCCTGTTGAGCTTGATGAGCTTGAAAGAAAACTCCGGCAGCATGAGATAGAAAAGCAGGCTGTTATGAAAGAGGATTCTGATGATGCAAAACAAAAACTTGAAAAGATTAAAAAGGAGATGGCAGAGCTTCAGTCAAAAAGAGATGAACTCAGGGCTCAGTGGCTCAGCGAGAAGGAGATAATCTCAAAGATAAGAGATATTAAGGAACAGATAGAAAAAACAAAGATAGAATCAGAGCGTGCAGAGCGCGAAGGCGATCTGACAAAGGCGTCTGAATTGAGATACGGAAAACTTCTTGAACTCCAGAAATCCCTTGAGGCAGAGAACAAAAAACTTACCGGGGTACAGGCAAGAAGAAAGATGCTCAAGGAAGAAGTTGATGAAGAGGATATTGCCGAGGTTGTTTCCAAGTGGACAGGGGTGCCTGTTTCAAGGATGCTCGAAGGAGAGATCCAGAAACTTCTTAAGATGGAAGAAAGGCTTAAATTAAGAGTTGTTGGGCAGGATGACGCAATAAGCGCTGTATCAAATGCTGTAAGGCGTTCAAGGGCAGGGATACAGGACCCGAACAGGCCCATTGGCTCATTCATATTTTTGGGGCCGACAGGAGTTGGGAAAACAGAGCTTGCGCGTGCCCTGGCAGAGTTTTTGTTTGATGATGAAAATGCAATGGTAAGAATTGATATGTCTGAATATCAGGAAAGACACACAGTCTCAAGGCTGATAGGCGCGCCTCCCGGTTATGTTGGATACGAAGAAGGAGGGCAGCTCACAGAGGCTGTTCGAAGAAGGCCCTATGCAGCAATACTCTTTGATGAAGTAGAAAAAGCGCATCCTGACGTCTTCAATCTCCTGTTGCAGGTATTGGATGACGGAAGGCTCACAGACGGGCATGGACGCACTGTTGATTTCAGAAATGCAGTCTTAATCATGACGTCGAACATTGGCAGCACCCACATACAGGAACTCCTTACAGAGAGGGCCGAGAGGCCCGTTGCATACTGGGGCACAAGTGAAGGTGAGGATAACAAGGATTTAAAAGACAAGGTAATGGCAGACCTCAAGGCATTCTTCAGGCCTGAGTTCATTAACAGGGTTGATGAGATTATAATCTTTAATCCGTTATCAATGGCGCTCCTGAAGCAGATTGTTGTGATACAGATCGACCGGATGAAAAAGTTTATAAAAGAAAAAAACATTGATATAAACCTGACAGATGCTGCAAAAGAACATCTTGCAAAGATAGGCTTTGACCCTGTCTATGGCGCAAGGCCGCTGAAGAGAGTCCTGCAGAAAGAGATTCTTAATCCTTTGGCCCTTAAGATGCTCGACAGGACCTTCAGGGAAGGTGATATTGTTGAGGCTGATTTTAAAAAGGACAAGTTTGTTTTCAGCAGCCTTGCTGAGGCAAGGCTGAAGAAGGAAAAAGCAGAAGCAGCGTAAATATTTTCACGGGCATCTATGTTATAATTCCAGAGGTTATGCAAAGATTTTCATAGCTGTGCAGGTTAAAAATATAATATGAAGATAGCGCTCATTATTCCAAGAAATACCGACGAAGGCGAAAAGAGTTTTTATGACTATGAATTCTTTTCCACTTTCCTGTTTTCCAAAAAATATTTTTCATATCTCCTTGCTGTCCCCACATTGGTGTCATTGACACCTCCGGAACATGAAATCAGGGTATTTGATGAAAACATAGAAGATGTGGATTATAACTGGCCTGCGGATTTGGTTGGTATTACCGTAAGAACCCTGTTCGCAAAGAGGGCCTACAAGATAGCTGATACTTTTCGTCAGAAGGGAGTAAAGACTGTTTTGGGCGGCATTCATCCTTCAATGTGCACAGACGAGGCGCTGGAGCACTGTGATACTGTTGTTATCGGCGAGGCTGAATATGTCTGGCAGTCTCTCTTGCAGGATGCCATGAGCGGGAACCTCAAAAAGACTTATAAGGCTGACAGGCAGGCTGATTTGACAGCCTCTCCGCTCCCAGGCAGGTCGGCTCTTTCAAAAAACCAGTATTTTGCGGATATTGTGCAGACCACAAAGGGGTGCCCGTTTCATTGTGAATTCTGCTCGGTCCATGCCTTTGACGGAACCAAAATCAGGAATAAAACAGTTGCTCAGGTCATAGAGGAAATCAGGGATATAAGTAAAGATACGCCCCTGTCGTTCAAGAAGAGATCCATATTCTTTGCTGATGACAATATAATTGCAAATAGGAAATTTGCCCGTGAATTGTTTGCGGCATTAAAACCTTACAACCTAAACTGGTCCTGTCAGGCATCCATAAATGTCGGGCAGGATGACGAGACTCTCACTTTAATGAAAGAAAGCGGCTGCGGGGCTATTTTGGTCGGGCTGGAATCCATATCGGAAAAAAATCTGTCCTGCATGGAGAAGGGGATTAATCTCAAGCATAATTATGCAGATGCAATAAAAAATATACAGGCGCATGGAATGCTGGTCCACAGTTCATTCATACTGGGATACGATTTCGAGACACAATCCACCTTTGACGAGTTGATTAATTTCATAGAGAGAAATAATTTGCTGATGCCCTTAATCAATATACTTACACCCTTCCCCGGGACAAAGCTTTTTAAACGCCTTGAACAGGAGGGCAGGATTCTCCACAAAGACTGGAGCAAATATGACGCAAAAAATGTTGTCTTTAAGCCGTCCCTGATAACAAAAGAGGAGTTGCTGGAGGGGCACAAAAAGGTGATTCAGGCTGTTTATTCTTTTGATGCCATTTATAGAAAATTAAAATACTACTGGGACATTGATTTCTGGAAACATTCCAATGAGATTGACCCGTTAAAGGTTAAATATCGTTTTCTCTTTGCCCTCAGGCTTTTGACCTTGGCTTTTTCCTTAAACTTCAGGAGGACAGGGTTTATCTTTAAAATACTGCCAAAGGTGTTTAACAAACGCGTGAGGATTTCGACAATCCTGACTCTGATGGCTTATAACGACTACGCCTACAGCACATAAGCCGCAAAAAGCCAGATAGCGCATCTATACCCTGTGGTCTCTGTCGCAGTTCCCTATTTTTGTCATTCCGGCTTGTCCGGAATCTTTCCGATTGCTTTTCAGAAGGATTCCCGACGCGCTTCTCTTGCGGGAATGACAACAAAAGAAGTTATTCATTTTTTGGACGCCCTGCGGTCTTGGCGCAGGGGCAACTAGCCCTTGCGAAAAACGACGGAGGCTAATCCCTGTCGCCTCTATTAATTTGTTATACCCTACTCTCATTCCCTTATTCTCGATTTCTTTATTTCACATGATAGAGACTTATTATTGATAGCTTCAGCCAATTTGTCGGCATCAAAAAGGGTAGCGGGGTTGATATAAATATTTTCAATTAATATGTCAGCATCAACCGCGATCTTCACACCAGTCTCTTCAACAGGTAAATTCTGATTTGGTAAACTTAATTTCCAATAAAACAGCCTAAATTCCCTTTCATCTTTGTAAGGGATATCTTTATGTGAAACTGACCAAAATGTATTTCCAAGAGGAAATTGCTCCCTTTCGTAATCAATATAATTTACGACGCCTCCATTTATTTCAGCCGGCGCATTGTGAAATGAAGTCACGATTCTTTCATAAGTTGTTTGAATAGCACATCCTCTATCTCCGTATACTTTCCACATAAGATAAGACTCTTGATTATTCATGTGCCAACAATTTATATAAAAAGCATCTTTGTGTTTTTCATACTCTTTTGTTGATTCCTTGGCTACTTCAGCATTGTTGTATTTGGCATATTCCGCCCAAAATAATTTTTCTTCTGTTTTCTTTGTGAGTAACCCCTCCCATTTATCACTCATCCTTGTGATGTGAGGGAAATACAAATTACCCTCGTTGATGAGTTCCAATAATCTCTCATATTTAAGATATCGCCACAACCTTTGTGTTGGCTTTTCAGGCTCGTTTAGATATGTATGTCTGCTATACATTTTGTCGTTTTAATTCTTCTATGGTGTAATGTAAAGTTGACTGATGCAGACTACCGAATGACTTAAAAGAGCAAGATACCGTTTTGACAATCATAAGTCACTGCAAGCCTGAAAAAGGTTCCTGTGGTCTGCATTCATGTCTAACGTCGTGTTAGGCTATTTTAGCAGTTTGTCTTGAACTTTATATTTTATAATACCCAGATTATCTTTCTCTAAACCCTTTATAAAAACTCCTCGGACAGTAAAGCCATCAAGGAAATCTTGCTCGGATATTTTTATTGATTGTAAAATTTCAACTACGTTTGCATCGTTTTTATTAAACAGCTCAAAAATGTAGCTGGAAGAACTGCGGCCACCGTACCTAATACCCCACCGCTCAATTAACTTAATAGATGAAGCAAAGAAGTTGCCGCTATCTTTTACTTTCCATCTACGTCCTTCTTTAATACCACCAAGCTGGACTAATGGCTTAGTAGTTGCCAACTGTTCTTTAGCATCTAAGATGACCCCGATTTGACTATTGTAAAACTGCGGTGTAGTGTAAACGACCAAGTTGTTGTTCGTTCCATCACTATATAAATATGTACCACGCCATGTGGCATTGATAGGGAAACTACTTGGTAAGGGTGACGGGACAGTCACATACTCCTCACGCCCAATTTCATATCTACTAATACGAAACAGCTCATCGCCTATGCTAGCCTGTTGCTCACCCTCTGGAAGAACATCAAAACTAGATTTGTAACTTATTTTCAGCGGGACTCTATCAATAGGCGTATGTATTTTCGTTGTATATACAGAGTAAGTACAACTCGATAGAAATAAAAGCAACAAGAGAGACAACCTAATTTTGTATGTCATAAAATCAAACTCCTTCTGGCTCCGGCTGATTCATTCTCTGTCTTCTTGAGCCTAACCAGTTATTAGATAGTTACAGAAATATATCAGAAAGCTTTAAGCCAGTCAACAGCCCTTAAAGAATTTATTTTTAAACCCATTGTCAGATTCATTTGCAAAAGCTATAATAAATCACAAAATATATGCTTTCATTTGAATGGGATGAGGTTAAAGCAAAAGCCAATTTCAAGAAGCATAAAGTGAGCTTCGAGGAAGGCAAGACTATTTTCAATGACCCATTCCTATTTACGTTCCCGGATAACGAGCATTTTGCAAAAGAAGAACGTTATATAAACATTGGACTTTCTGCACATGGGCGCATTTTAATTTTGACTCATACTGAACGGCAAGGTAAAATACGTATTATCAGTTGCAGGAAAGCAACGGCGCGTGAAAGGAGATTTTATGAAGAAGGCAGTTTCTAAAGAAATATCAGAAAAAGAAGACATGAAATCTGAATATGACTTTTCAAGGATGAAGGGGGCGGTACGGGGAAAATACTACAAGGCCTATCGCGCTGGCCATAAAGTGGAGGTTCTTAAAGCAGACGGGACTACCTCAGTAGAATATTTTAAACTTAAGGAAGGCGCCGTTATGCTGGAGCCTGACGTTAGAAAATATTTTTCAAGTTCGGAATCAGTCAATAAGGCGCTTAGGTCATTGATTGCGATTCTTCCCTCAAAGAGGCGGCCTGCTGCTCACACAAAAGGATAATAGCTTTGCCGCATAACAAATCACTCTCACCCAAATATGCTATATTTCCTCAATCAAAGCAGTAAATGACATACTTAATTCTTGCGAGGGAATTCCCGGCAACAAACTTTTTTTCGGTTCTTTCTCAGGTGGGGTGGGTAAGACAATAGCTCATCAATCTCCCCTCATATTTTAGGAGGGGTGGCTGAAGGCCGGGGTGGTAAGGATTATTCAATTCAGAAACCTCTCTATCTCTCTAATCGCCCTTTCTACTGCCCCTGCTTTTTCATTATATAATTCTTTAGCCTTATTGCCGACTGCATTTCTTTTTTCCGGAGATTGCAGGAGTTCTTTTAATTTATTGATAAGGCCTGATTCATCAACTTCTATTGCAGCGCCTTTTTCATAGAATTCTTTTGCAAACGGGAAGTTCTCCATATGAGGCCCGCATATTACAGGCCTGGCCCAGTACGCAGGTTCCAGCAGGTTCTGGCCACCGTGGGTTATAAAACTGCCGCCCATGATTGCGATGTCACATGCGCCGTAAGCAGCTGAGAGTTCTCCCATTGCATCGAGAATGATTATCCGCCCCTCTGCTCTCTGCTCTCTGCTCTCTGCTTTGAGTTCTGACCTTTTTGCGTACTCAAGCCCCTTTGACTTTACCAATTCCTCAACTTCCTTGAACCTTTCCGGATGCCTTGGCGCTATTATTAAATTTAATCCAGGGAAATCTTTTTTCAAAGCAGAATAAGCGGATAAAATAAGTTCCTCTTCCCCCCTGTGGGTGCTTCCGGCCACAATAACAGGCCGGGCTAATAACTTAGTCCATTCAGGAATATTCCCTGAAGGTTTTGTATCAAATTTAAAATTGCCGAGAACCTGTATCTTATCTTCCGGTGCGCCGAGGGCCTTTATCCTTTGGCTATATACAGAGTCCTGCATCCCGAAAAGGTCCACACATCCGATAATATCCTTCATGAAAAATCTTATCTTCTTGTATCCCCTGAATGAATCATCCGATATCCTGCCATTCATTATCATTACGGGTATCCCCTGTTTTTTAATCGCCTTGAATAAATTAGGCCAGAGTTCTGTTTCCATTGCAATAAAGAGAGAAGGCTGGATACTTTTTAGTGCCCTCTTCAGTATAAAGCCGAGGTCAAACGGGAGATATATAACCTTTGTGTTGTCAGGGGTTTTTTCGAGCGCAATCTTCTGGCCTGTGTCTGTGATTGTAGAAACAAGAAGGTTTGCAGAGGGAAACCTTTCTTTGAGCCTTTTCAGTAAAGGTATTGCCGCCATGACTTCGCCGACTGAGACAGCATGAATCCAGATTATAGAAGAGTTGAAAGTTGGAAGTGAAAAGTTAAAAGTCCCAAACTTCTCTCTGAGCCATCTGTGCCTGAATTCTTTGGGCCTTTTCCTGTATTCAAACGGCAGAAGGAAGATCAGGGCAATAAGATACAGGGCGCTATAAATCAGTCTTGGAATCATCGAACTGAAGGTCATGGAGTTTTTTGTAGAGGCCGTTTGATGCAAGAAGTTCGTTGTGTGTCCCTGCTTCAACAATCCTGCCCTTATCCAGCACTATTATCCTGTCTGCCCTTCTTACAGTTGAAAGCCTGTGGGCAATGACGAAAGTTGTTCTTCCCTCCATGAGTGTTTCGAGGGCTTTCTGTACCATCATTTCAGAGGCTGAATCAAGTGATGAAGTTGCCTCATCGAGTACAAGTATCGGCGGGTTTTTAAGTATGGCCCTTGCTATGGAGAGCCTCTGTTTCTGGCCGCCGGAAAGCCTTATCCCCCTTTCGCCTGTAAAGGTGTTATAGCCCTGGGGAAGCTCAAGTATAAAGTCATGCGCAAATGCCGCCCTTGCTGCGCTTATTATCTCTTCTTCAGTTGCCCCTGTCTTGCCATAAGCTATATTGGAGCGGACCGTATCGTTGAACAGTATTATATCCTGACTTACAATGCCTATCAGAGACCTGAGGGACTGGAGAGTAACACTCGTAATGTCAGTCCCGTCTATAGAGATTGTGCCCTGAGACGGATTGTAAAACCTTGATATAAGATCAACAAATGTTGTTTTCCCTGCTCCGCTTTTGCCTACGAGAGCGATGATTTCTCCTTTTTTGGCCCTGAAATTAATGTTTTTCAGTGCATCTTCTTTTGTGCTTTCATATCTGAAAGAGACATTATTAAAGGCTATGTCCTCGTTTATCCCTTTTATCTCTGTCCTGCCTTCGGCCTCTTTTCCCTCGGCAAGCAGTTTGTCTATTCTCTCCAATGGCGCCTTTGCCTGCTGAAGGGAATTATTGACCCCTACAAGCCTTTTTGCAGGGGTGTATATCATGAATATTGCCGTAAGAAAGGAAAAGAATTCTCCCGGAGTAATTGCTGCTTTTATGACAAGTTTTCCGCCATACAGAAAAACAAAGGCAATCCCTATACCGCCGACGAATTCCATCATGATAGATGTGGCCTCGATTATCCTCGTAGACCTCATCAGCTCTCTGTAAAAGTCCTGATTTTTGTCCCTGAAGCGTGATACCTCGTCTTTTTCGCGGCAGAATGATTTAATAATCTTGATGCCTGAGAAGCTTTCAGCAAGTATCTCGGTTATCTGTGATATTTTTTCCTGCGCCCTCATGCTTACGTTTTTAAGCCTTTTGCCGAGCCTTGCTACGGCGTACAGGGCTAACGGCAGGATAATAATTGCTATTAATGTCAGGTCCCATCTCATATACATGGCAACCCCGATAAGCACGAATATGGTGCAGCTTTCCACAAACAGGTCTTTTATCGTGAAGGCAAGCAGCCCCTGAAAAGCGCCTGCATCATTTATTATCCTTGAGATCATGGCCCCTGTGGAGTCTTTTCCAAAGAAATTCATCGGCAGGCCGGTTGTATGGTGATAAAGATCGTTTCTGATATCCCTTACTATCTTGGCGCCCGCAGACCTCATCAGATAGGACTGAATAAAAGAAAATACACCCCTGGAAAGATAAACTACAAGTATTGCAGATGAAATCAGCAGCAGGGCTTCACTGTTCTTTTCCACAAACACCTTATCCACTGCCGGTTTGGCGAGCCAGGCCAGAGAACCATTGAGGCCGGAGACAATAATACTGCAACCGCCTGCAAGGGCTATCCGCCCCCAGTACGGGCTCGAAAGGTTCAGTATTCTTTTAAGGAAATTCATGCTGCCATCTCACAAATTATTTCTGCTACTCTTGCTGAAGGCCTTTTGCCTGCGAATATATCCTTTACTGCCCTGAACTGTGCTGTCATTTTGTCTCTGTAATCTTTATCCAACAGGATCTTCTTTAATTCTGATATGATGTTTTTTGCATTGGCCCCGGACTGAAGAAGCTCTTTTACTACTTCCCTGTCCGTTATCAGATTTATAAGCGAAATATATCGTACATTCACCACTAGTTTAGCAATAAAAAATGAGAGAGGCGAAACCTTATATATCACAACCATCGGTGTTTCAAGGAAGGCTGCCTGCAAGGCTGCCGTGCCAGAGGCAATTACAGCCATATCAGATGCTGCAAGCACATTTACCGCATTTTCTTTTTTGATGATTACGCCTTTATTTTTTAACTGCTCAATATAGTCTTTATATTTTCCCATATCAATATTAGGGGCAACAGGCATTATGAACTGACAGTTGTAACCTGAAAGTTCTGAGGCGAAGGTTTTCACCACATCCAGCATGATGGGCAGGAGGCTCTTGAGTTCATGCGGCCTGCTGCCGGGAAGCAGGGCAAGCACCGGTCTCCCAGCTGTTAACCCGAGCGACATTTTCAGTGCGGCCTTATCCTGTCCCATGGATTCTATCTCTTCCATAACAGGATGTCCCACAAATTCGCACTGAGCGCCTGTATCCCTGTACATAGCCTCTTCAAACGGCAGGATAACTGCAATCCTGTCTGATACCTCTGCAATTGTTTTTACCCTTCCTTTGCGCCAGGCCCAGACCTGAGGGCTTACATAGTAGAAGATTTTTATTCCCTTTTCCTTTGCAATCTTTGCCAGACGGATATTGAAGTCAGGATAATCTATGAGAACTATTACCTCGGGAGAGAATTTTACCATTGCGCTGACGGCCTTTTTGAAGGTTTCTTTCAGGGCCCTGTAAGATGAGATTACCTCTGAGATGCCGAATGAGCTGGCTATGCCGGATATGAGTTCAACTCCTGCCTCTTTCATTCTCTCACCGCCAATACCGATTATATGCAGGTCAGGGCATCTGGTTTTCAGGGCCTTTGCCAATAATGAGCCGTATAATTCGCCTGAGCTTTCACCTGTGACTATCATGACAGTCTTCATAGTCCTGTCTTATTGACCATTAATTATTTCAGCGATCTCTTTTATTGTTTTTTCCTCAAGTCCGGGATACATCGGCAGTGAAAGGACTTCTCTTGCTGCCTTTTCAGCAACAGGGAAATCTCCTTCTTTATATTCCAGAAAACTTAACGCCTCCTGACGATGGAGCGGTATCGGATAATAGACAACAGATGAGATGCCGTTATCCTTTAATTTATTCTGTATTTTGTCTCGTTCAGGAGACATTATTGTGTATTGATGATACACGTGATAACAACCATTTTTTTCCTTGGGGCATTTTACTTTATCTGACAGAAATTTATTGTAAAGGGCTGCATTCTGCCTTCTCTTTGAGTTATATTCATCAATCCGCTTGAGTTTAATAAGAAGTATTCCCGCCTGTATCTCGTCGAGCCTGCTGTTAAACCCTACTGATTCATGTTTGTAAGCCCCTCCGGAGCCGTGGTTCCGTAACTTTTTAATAGTATTGGCTATAACAGAATCATTAAGCGTTATCATCCCGCCGTCACCGTAAGCGCCCAGATTTTTGCTGGGATAAAAACTGAAACATCCTGCGTCTCCAAAGCTGCCGACTCTTTTATTGTTGATAGCAGCTCCGAATGCCTGTGCGCAGTCCTCGATTACTTTAAGGTTATGCTTTTTGGCTAACTTCTTTATCTCTGCCATGTCAGCGGGGTGGCCGAATATATGAACAGGAATAATTGCCTTTGTCTTTTTTGTTATCTTTTTCTCTATCAGGCTTACGTCTATGTTTAATGTGTCCGGCTCTGCATCAACAAAAACAGGCGTAGCGCCTGTGTAAATAACGGCCTCGGCAGTTGCAAAGAACGTGAACGGTGTTGTGATGACCTCATCTCCCTCTCCGACGCCCAGGGCATCAAGGCTGAGATGGAGGGCATCTGTGCCTGATGCAACGCCTATTGCAGCAGCGACGCCGTGGTAGTCCGAGATCTTTTTTTCAAGCTCAGAGACCTTGGGGCCGAGTATGTAGTGCGAACTCTCCAGTATCTCTGTCAGCATCTCAAAGACCTCTTTTTTAATTTCAGTAAATTCTTTTTTTAAATCAACCATTGGGATCATTAATTTATCTCTCCATTTGTATTTTTTATTTTTTCTGTTATATCCAGAGCTATTTTAAGCGCATTTCTTCCTTCTTTGCCGCAAACCTTAGGTTTATTTCTTTGCTTTATGCAATTTATAAAATCAGTGAGTTCTTCTTTTAAGGGCTCTTTCTTTTCCGGTTGTATTACATCAAATGCTATATCTCCTGCCTTTTTGAAATAAGACCTCACCTCACAGCTCTGATAATCAACAGACAGGTAAGAGTCTTGCTGGTAAATTTTCAGCCTTCTCTGCTTTTCAGGCGAGAGGCGGCTTGCAGTTAATAATGCTGCGCAGCCATTCCCGAACTCAAGCCATGCCTTTGCAACATCTATGGTATCTGTAAGAACACTTGCGCCTGTTGCCTTTATATCTATGACAGGTGATGACACAAAACTGAGTATAATGTCTATATCATGTATCATCAAGTCAAGCGTTATATCCACATCAATCCCCCTGCCTAAAAAAGGGGAAAGCCTTTCTGCTTCAAGGAAGCGGGGTTTTTTTATCATTCCTGATACAGCGAGCACCGCCGGGTTATATCTCTCGAGATGCCCGACCTGGAGTATGAGTTTTCTTTTCTCAGCCTCGCTGATGAGTTCATCTGCTTCGGAGACTGTTACGGTTATCGGTTTTTCAACGAGCAGGTCTTTGCCCGCCTTCAAACAGTCCAGCGCTATCTTATGATGATAGATAGTAGGGGTGACAATACTGACTGCATCAAGCTTGTCAATAATATCCCTGTAATCAGAATATGCCTTGCAGTTATATTCATCTGCAAGTTTCTGTGCCTTTTCCAGGTCAGTATCAATAAGGGCGACAAGCTCTGCCCCTTCTATCTCTGAATAGATTCTTGCATGATGCCTGCCGAGATAGCCTGTTCCTATAACACCAACCTTAATTGGCACAAAATACCCCCCTCATAAAAGTATCTGATATTTTGCACTAAATGAAGATATTTGGGCAAGGGCAGGGTGTCACCATGATTCACCATCAAAATAAGTGGCCTCCCGGCGCCGGGTGATTTTGAAGCAAGCAGAGGGCTCATTTTGTGAAAATTCTCTTTATCGCGACGAAACCGACCGTCAAAACCCGCCAAGTGCTACC